>Ga0265595_1000382_pt1 | contig 41802 bp, 39 predicted proteins | sample saktaG_15_FD_190148 | JGI IMG/M metagenome (GOLD analysis project Ga0265595, IMG submission 190148) | Saline water microbial communities from Sakinaw Lake, British Columbia, Canada - sak_2013_06_06_50m | ecosystem: Environmental > Aquatic > Non-marine Saline and Alkaline > Saline ...
TGACTAATGGAGTGAATTCTTGAGTATGTTTCTAAATGAGATTGTTTCGCTTTGCTCGCAATGACTAACGAAGTGAATTCTTGAGTATGTTTCTAAATGAGATTGCTTCGCTTTGCTCGCAATGACAACGATTTAACCCTTGTAATAATATTTCCTTGTCATTGCGAGCGAAGCGTGGCAATCTCAACCCCACTTTGTCATTGCGAGCGAAGCGTGGCAATCTCAAATATTCTTTAAATAAAAAATATTTTAATGATTATAACACTTTAACGAAGTAAATTATTAAATTGCTAATTTTTATTGAAAATAAAAGTTATTTATGATAAAATTAAAATAATATTATTATAACCTAAGGCGGTGAAAGTTAATTGTCTGAGGGAATAGAAGATTTAGCGAAAAGAATTATGGAAACATTGAATATAAAGAAATAATAATTTCAGGAGATGATTTTATTTTAAGCGGAATTTTAGAACGAATAATTGACAGTTTAAAGGATTTTTTATACACGGCACCAATAGTTTTAATTTGCATTACTTTACACGAATATGCACATGGTTTTGTTGCCTATAAATTTGGCGATAACACAGCAAAGGAGCAAGGGCGATTAACTTTAAATCCAATAAAACATATTGACCCATTAGGAGCAATTTGTTTTCTAATATTCCATTTTGGCTGGGCAAAGCCTGTGCCCGTTCGTCCGCTTTATTTTAAAAATCCAAAAAGGGATATGGCAATAGTAGCAATTGCAGGACCTGCCACTAATTTTTTACTAACAATTCTTGCCGTTCCTTTTGTTTCCCTTTCATTAGTTTTAAGTGGGAAATATAATTTTCCATACCTAACTCAATTTTTTACACTTTTTTTAGTTATGAACATTGGATTTGCTTTGTTTAATCTGTTGCCTATTCCACCGCTTGATGGTTCAAGAATATTAGCCTTTTTTCTTCCACCTGCTCTTTATAACCAATATTTAAGATATGAAAGATATGCTTTTATAATATTAATAATTCTTATGTTTACAGGGATATTTAACGGAATATTTTCAGCAATGATTAATTTTGCAATTAATATATTAGGCACGCCAATTTATTTTATTTATGATATTTTAATAAATGTAATATAAAAGAAAAGGTGATTACACTTATGCAACAGTTATCCTATAACTTAGAGGTTTATAAAGGTCCTCTTGACCTTTTGCTTAATTTAATAGCAAAAAATAAAGTGAATATTTATGATATTCCAATATCTCTTATTTTAGAGCAGTATTTGGAGCATATAAGAGGTATGAAAGAGTTTGATTTAGAAGTAACGGCAGATTTTTTAGCTATGGCTTCACAGCTTTTATTAATTAAATCAAGAATGCTTTTACCAACCTATAATGACCAAAAGGAAGAAGACCCCCGTGAGCAATTAGTTCGGCTTTTGCTTGAATATAAACGCTATAAAGAGGTTGTAGCAAATTTCTTTAATAATTCAAATTCATATTCAAGTATTTATGTAAGAGATACAGAACAATTAGAACTTGATAATACATATTCATCAAATCATAGTTTAGAGGAATTACATTTTGCTTATAAACAAACAATAAAACGAATAAAGAGAAGACTGCCACCACCCGTAAACTCGTTTAGCGACATTGTTGGCAAGGTATTTGTTTCTGTAAACTCTAAGGTAATATTTGTTTTAAGGAGATTGTTAAAAAAAGGCGTTATTAATTTTTCTTCTTTATTTGATAATGCAAAAAGTCGTTCCGAAATTGTTGCTACCTTTTTAGCGATTTTAGAACTTACTAAATCAAAAAGGGTTAAAGTAAGCGAAAATAAAGCAGGAGAAATTAAAATTAAAATTCAGAAATAAGAAAACGCAAGTAACAAGTAACAGGTAACAATTAATGTGTCAAAACTATTTTCTTTATATAAATTCTTTGTGTTCTTTGCGATTTTTCAATTGTGCATTGTGAATTTTTACCCTCTAAAACTGAAAGGGATGTTTAATTATGAATAACAAGTTAAAAAATGAGCATACAGACAAACTTTTTAAAGCAATTCTCTCTTTACAAAATGTTGAGGAATGCTATGAACTATTTGATGATTTATGCACTATTGCAGAAATCAAGGCTATGACTCAGCGATTTTTAGTTGCAAAAATGTTAATGGAAAAGCATTCATATAACGATATTGTTGCACAAACTGGTGCTAGCACTGCTACTATTAGCAGAGTAAATAGATGCTTGTTTTATGGTAGCGACGGATATAAAAAAGCACTTGAAAAATTAGAAATTAGGAATGAGAAATGAGAAATTAAGGCGGAAGTGTTTCATTTTTCTACTTTCACTCCTAACTTCTAATTCCTCACTCCTCACTCCTCACTTAATATATTTGGAGGTCTTTATGTATTCAATAATGGCATATTTTTATGATATTTTTACAGATGATATTGATTACTGCAAAATGGCTGACAGAATAGAAAGCATATTTAAAGACAATAATTCAAAGCCTCAAATTGTCTTAGATTTAGCCTGTGGAACAGGCAATTTAACTTGCGAACTTGCAAGACGAGGCTATGATTTAATTGGGATAGATAATTCAAGCGAAATGTTAAATATAGCAAAAGAAAAGGCTAATATTGAAAACCAAAATGACATTTTATTTTTAAATCAAAATATGACAAGCATTGACCTTTTCGGAACTGTTGATGCTGTTATTTGCTCTTTAGATGGCATTAATCATCTAATAAATGAAAAAAGTGTCCTGCAATGCTTTCAAAAGGCAAACCTATTTTTAAATGAGGGTGGGCTTTTTATTTTTGATGTAAACACTTTGCATAAATTCAAAACTCTTTATTCAAATAATGCTTTTATTTATGAAAAAGACGATGTTTTTTGTGCTTGGCAAAATAATTTTAATGAAAAAAATAATATTTGCACATTTGATTTTACCTTTTTTAAAAAGGAAAAGGATAAATATATTAAGTTTAAAGATTTTATTAAAGAAAAAGCTTATGAAATAAGCACTTTAACAGATTTATTGGAAAAAGCAAATTTTCAAATTCTAAATATTTACGGTGGAGAAAAAGGAAAAAAACCTTTAAAGCAAGATGATGATAGAGCTTTGTTTGTTGCGAAAAAAGTTGAAAATTGAAAGTGGAAAGTGGAAAGTTTCGGTGGAAATGCTACGCATTTCTTTTAATTAGATAAGTCGCCAAAGGCGACAACCTTAATTATACATTATAAATTTGGAGATTTTTATGAAAGATATTTTGATTAAAGCCATTACAAAAGATGGCAGTGCAAGGGCTTACGCTATTAATTCTAAAAATATGGTAAATACTGCGGCGAATATTCACAAAACTACTGCTGTAATGTCTGCCGCTTTGGGCAGGCTACTTTCCGCAGGCTCTATGATGGGGGCTATGCTAAAAGATGAAAATAATTCAATAACCCTTTCAATCAGAAGTGATGGAGAGGCTAAGGGCTTAACAGTTGTTTCTGATAGCTTTGGGAACACAAGAGGATATGCAATTAATCCTTTTGTAGAGTTGCCTTTAAATGAAAAAGGGAAATTAGATGTTTCTGGTGCTGTTGGCAAAAATGGAACTTTAACTGTTGCTAAGGATATGGGAACTAAAATGCCTTACATTGGAACTTGTGAGTTAATTTCAGGCGAAATTGCACAAGATATTACAAATTATTTTGCAAAAAGCGAGCAAACACCTTCTGTTTGTGCTTTGGGAGTTTTAGTTAATACTGATTTGAGTATTTTGGCGGCGGGTGGTTTTATTGTTCAGTTAATGCCTAATGCCACGGAAGATACTATTGTTAAAATTGAAGAAAATTTAAAGAGTTTTACTTCAGTTACCGATTTATTAAGTAAAGGTAAAACCTTAACTGATATTTTAAACACAGTTTTAAATGGCTTTGAAATTGAAATATTATCAGAGCAAGAGGTTTTTTATAAATGCTCCTGTTCAAGAAAAAGAATGAAAAGTGCATTAATTAGCTTGGGCAAAAAAGAATTGGAAAAACTGTTTTTAGAGCAGGAAACGGCAGAGCTTCATTGCCACTTTTGCAATACTAAATATAATTTTTCAAAGGACGAAATTGAAAAAAAATAATAATGAATGAGGAGTGAATAGTATGAAAAGCTACAAAAAAGAATTGTATTTTAACACCCCGACAAGAAGGGCATACATTAACATTACCCCTCAGGTAACTGCTTGTCTTAATGAAAGCGGAATTAAAGAGGGGCTTTTGCTTTGCAATGCTATGCACATTACTGCAAGTGTTTTTATTAATGATGATGAACGAGGTTTGCATAAGGATATTGACCGCTTTTTAGAAAAATTAGCACCCGAAAAGCCATACGATATTTATGACCACAATGGCTACGAGGACAATGCGGATGCACATCTGAAACGCTCTATTATGGGGCGAGAAGTTGTTGTTGCTGTAACTAATGGAAAATTGGATTTTGGCACTTGGGAGCAAATATTTTATGGCGAATTTGACGGCAAAAGGCAAAAAAGAGTGCTGGTAAAAATCATTGGGGAATAAGTTGGCAGAACAGGAATGTTTATTTATTTCCCCCTCTTGTTACTTGATATTTTGTCTTATAAAAAAATAATATAATACTTGAACCTTTTATAAACAAATATATTCAGTTTTGAGTTAGTCTAATAACAGTAATTAGACCTTACTGAATAACTAACAAGTGAGTTATTCAGTAAGCCCTAATTATGAAAGGTTTATGGGTTCCCTTAATAACCTAAATACATTATACAAGGAATGAGAATTTAATGGCAGGAGGATTGGGCGGAGGATTAGGAGGAGGAGGACGTTTTCATTTCAGTGATATAGATAATAAGCCTAATATTTCAAAGAAAATACTTTTCAGAATTATAAAATATTTTGCACCCTATTTGAAACTTCTTGTTTTATTAGTATTTAGCATAATTATAACTTCAATATTGGGATTGATTCCACCTATATTTATAAAGAATATAATTGATGTTGCACTACCAAATAAAAAAATTGATTTACTTATAATATTAATTGTTTCATCCTTTGGAGTTGCACTTTTGAGCGGATTGATTTTGGTTGGACAAAATTATCTTAATAGTTGGATTTCAAAGCATATTATGTGTGACCTAAGAAATTATATGTTTGGTCATCTTCAATATATGTCAATTAACTTTTTTTCAAATGTTCAGACAGGGGAAATAATTTCACGAATGAATAATGATATAGGTGGAATTGAAAATATATTTTCTAATGCTTTTGTGCAAATAGTGCAGAATGTATTAATTTTTGCTACTACTGCAACTATTATGTTTTATTCAAATTGGAAGTTAGCTATTTTTGGTATGTTGATTTTACCGCTTTTTATTTTTCCAACAAGGAAAGTTGGAAAAGTAAGGTGGAAGATTGCATCTAAAACGCAGGAAAAATTAGCAGATTTAAATACAATTATGTATGAAACCTTAAATATTGGCGGGACATTTTTAGTTAAGATATTTACTAAAGAAAAACATCAACAAGCAAAATTTGAAAAAGTTAATAAAGAGGTAACAAAACTGCAGATTAAAGAATCCCTCGCCGGTCGTTGGTTTTTTTTGACAATATCCACATTTGTTGCTATTGGACCGATGATTATATATCTTGTTGGAGGTATATTGATGATTAAATATAATGATATCTCAATAGGTGGTATTGTTATGTTTGTGGCATTGCTTAACAGGCTTTATGGTCCGGTTACATCTTTTGCAAATGTTAGTGTTGACATTACACGATCATTAGCTTTGTTTGAACGAATTTTTCAGTATATTGATATGAATCAGGAAATTATTGATTGTCCAAATGCTATTAAACTTAATAAAGTTAAGGGTGCTATTAAATTTAAAGATGTAAATTTTTCATATAATGATAAAACTGAAACCTTAAAAGATATCAATATTGATATAAAATCCGGAAATTTAATTGCATTTGTTGGACTTAGTGGGGCTGGCAAGACGACTATTACATATTTGTTGCCTCGTCTTTATGATGTGAATTCAGGCTCAATCACCATTGATGGTATGGATATCAGAGATGCAACAATAGAATCGTTGCGGAACCAAATAGGCATTGTTACGCAGGATGCCTATCTTTTTAATGACACAATCCGTGAAAATCTTCTATTTTCAAAAATAGATGCTACTGATGATGAATTGATTTTGGCTTGTAAAACCGCAAATATACATGAATTGATTACTTCGCTTCCCAATGGTTATGATACAATTGTCGGAGAACGGGGTATAAAGCTTTCCGGGGGAGAAAAGCAAAGAATATCTATTGCTCGTGCTTTGCTTAAAAACCCAAGTATTGTCATCTTTGATGAAGCAACCTCAGCTTTGGATTCTGTTTCCGAATCTCTAATTCAAACTGCTATTGAACCATTACTAAAAGGTCGTACCAGCCTTGTTGTTGCACACAGACTTTCCACTATTATGGCTGCTGATTGCATTTATGTTGTAGATGACGGGTATATTGTTGAATATGGAACACACGAAGAGTTATTATCTTTAAGTGGAAAATATAAGGAATTATATGATACGCAATTTAAAAATCATAAATTAAATTGTAATTTTTGAAAATTATTGATATACTACTGACAAAAGTCAATTGTAGTAGAGGAGATTTTTGTGGAATTATTGTTTTTTATAATATCACTTTTTGCAACCATTATTGGTGCAATTGCCGGGCTTGGTGGGGGCATTATTATTAAGCCTACACTTGATGCAATAGGAATTTATAATGTTTCAACCATTTGTATTCTTTCAGCTATTACAGTATTGAGTATGGCTACTGTTTCATCAATAAAATTTATAAAGAGTGGCATTAAATTTGATTTAAAAATTATTATTCTTTCTATCGGTGCCATTTTAGGAGGAATTTTAGGGAATTATTTGTTTGAAATTTTTTCTAAAACACTAAGCGATGAAATTGCAAAATGTATTCAAGCATTAATACTTATATTTTTACTTATTTTTGTGATATTCAGAAAGCACTATCCACATTACAACATAAAAAACAAGTTTATTATAATTATTGCAGGTTTATTTATGGGCTTAATATCTTCTTTTTTAGGAATAGGAGGAGGACCTGTAAATGTTGTTATTATTTGTATTATTTTTTCAATTAGTGTTCGGGATTCTGCTGTATATTCAATATTTGTAATTTTCTTTTCGCAATTATCAAATGTTTTAGCCACCGTAATTACACAAGACCTTCATAATTATAACCTTGAAATGCTTGTTTTTATGATTCCGGCGGCAATTTTAGGTGGTTTTATTGGGGCATTTTTAAATCGCAAATTATCTAAACGAGCTGTTGAAAATATTTTTAATATAGTTATGATTTTAATCATTTCAATTAATGTATATAATGTTTTTGCTTTTTATTTTAAATAAAGGAATTGTAAAATGGAACATTTAACTTTGCTAATAAAACCTGCTTCATCTTTGTGCAATATGAGATGTAAATATTGCTTTTATTTTAGTTTGGCAGAAAACAGAAAAAATAAGTCCTATGGGATTATGCAAAATGAAACTGCAATAAATATTATTAAAAAAGCATTTTCTTGTGCAACTTCAAGTGTAAACTTTGCCTTTCAAGGGGGAGAGCCTACACTTGCAGGATTAGATTTTTTTAAATTTTTTGTTTATAAAGCAAATGAGTTAAATTTAAATAAAATCAAAATATTTTTTTCTATTCAAACAAACGGCTTAAATATTAGTGAAGAATTTGCTGAATTTTTTTATAAGAATAATTTTTTGGTAGGGCTTTCGCTTGACGGCAATAAGGAAATCCACGATTTTTTAAGATTGGATGCAAATAATAAGGCAACCCACAATAAAATAATAAAAACTGCAAAACTTTTTGATAAATATAAGGTAGAGTATAATATTTTAACTGTTGTAACCTCATATACAGCAAAGCATATTGAAAAAATATATAACTTTTTTAAAAATAATGGTTTTAAATATTTACAATTTATTCCTTGTCTTGACCCGCTTGATAGTAAACCCTTTAGTTTCCCCCATTCATTAACACCAAAATTATATGAGGAATTTTTAATAAAACTTTTTAAGCTTTATTATAAAGACTATATGTGCGGAAATTATGTTAGCATTAGATTTTTTGATAATTTAGTGAGAGTTTTTGCAGGTCAAACAAGTGAGCAATGCGGAATGTTGGGTTATTGCAATGGACAGTTTGTAATTGAAGGGGATGGAACTGTTTTCCCGTGCGATTTTTATTGTGTTGATAATTGGAAAACAGGTAATATTAACGAAATGAATTTAGAAGAAATATATAAATCAAATAAAATGCAGGAATTTATAAAAACCTCAATTTATAACAATAAAAAATGTAAGTCTTGCAGTGTTTATAACCTTTGCAGAGGCGGTTGCAGAAGAGATAGGGATTTAAACAGTAATGGAATAGCAAAGGAAAATATTTATTGTGAGGCTCTTTATAATTTTTTTACTTTTGCTGTGCCTTATTTACAAAATATTTCGCAGATGAATATTTAAAAGGAAAAAATCAAATAACCACAAAGGACACAATTCACAATTATTTTGGCTAATAACAAATAACAGCGAATTGTCAAAAATCGTGGCGAATTTCGGCACTAATCCCTGTTGTTTCAAATAAACATACGATTTTTTCAACACATTCAAAATCTGTAAGACTGTCATCTTGTATGATGGTCTTTATTTTTTGTAATAATTGAATTGATTTTAATTCTGCAATTTCTTTGAAATTAAGGTTTTGATTTTCAAAATTTTCAATTATCATTTTCCCAATTTCAAAACTTATTAATTCTTTGTATAATTCCATAATATTCACCCGAAAATAATTATATCCCAATATGGGAGAAAAATCAATATCCCAATATGAGAAAATATATAATATTTTTGGTGATAATTATGGTAATAAGAAGATTAAGAGAACTAAGAGAAGACAGAGATTTAAAACAAAGGGAAATAGCAAAAGTTTTAAAAATTCCAACTCATACTTATGGAAATTATGAATTGGGAATTAGGGTAATACCTATTGAGTATTTAGTTGAATTGGCTTTGTTTTATAAAATTAGTGTTGACTATATTTTGGAAAAGACAAATGAAATGAAACCTTATAAATAAAATTAAACGCAAAATGAATATATAGCACACAAAACGACCTTTTGTGTGCTTTTTTTGCTTAAAATAAAAATATTGCAGTTTTATGGGAAATAAAGTATAATGATTTAAAGTTTATTTATTAATGGATGTGAAATGATTTGAAATTTAAAAACTTTTTTATTAATAACATTGGAAGCTTAATATTTACCATAATCATTGGGTTGGCTTTTGTTTTATCTATTATAGGAGATTCTGGAATAATTGATATTAGTAATTGTATATTTATAAGTCAAATTCCATTAAAAAAAATAGAGGATTTTTATTTTATTGCTTTTCAGATTCAAGCTACTGTTGCTGCATTATCAATTGCAATAATTTCAATTATTGTTGGATATAGTAAAGTAAATCACTTTGGTATTTCAATTGCAAAATATATAATGTTTTTAAAACCAAGGATATTCAAATACAAACGGTTAGTAATCATTCAATTATTATCTGTGTTGTTCAACTTTGCTTTTTTATCATTTAATTTTATTAATTTATCTTTTTGTATGTTAATTTTGTCTGTGTTTATTTCTATTAAAATGTCAGTTGAATGCCTTAGAATATTTAATACGGGCACAAAATTAATAGAAGAAATAAAAGATTTTATTGTAAATAATATTAACAAAAAATATATTAAAAATATTTTAGCAAACGAGTTTAAAGAAGAATTGATAGAAGCAATTGAAAAAGACAACTTTGTTAAGTTAAGAAGAGAAATTACCTTATTTAAAGATGTATATAAAAAAGTTTTAGAAGAAAATGATTTAGAAAAGTTAAAGAATAACATTTCTGAAATAAATGATGTTTATAGTGAAATTCTCATAAAACTATATACTAAAAAAAGAATGATATTTTTTAGTATTGCAAGTAAAAGCATTATTGATATTTATACATTAGTAAATTCAAGAAATAAAGAAGATGATTTTTATTATTTAGAAGTTTGGGATAATGTTTTTAGGAGTTTTATATTATGTTTAGACAAAGTTGATTTTAAAATTGATGAAATTAGATATTATTTTGAAGATTTAAGAACTGTTCTTTATAATAACATTGATACGAAAACATCTCAAGATAATAGCATTGATACGAAAACATATCAAGTAAACCACTATGTCTCTAGTTTAGTAAAACATTCATATTATAGAATGAAAAAGAATAAATGTTTTAATGCTGAAGATTATAAAAGAATTAACGATTATTGGGCACGATTATTTGATTATGAATTGATAAATGACTATGACAAATATGTAAAAACTAAAAATAAAACAATGATAGATATAAGTATAAAAGAAATTTTATTTTTTATTAAAATTTTAATTGATGAAAAAGATAAAGAATTAATTGAAAAATGCTTTTTTGAGTTTTTATCTAATTATATAAAATTTGATAAAAAATATAATGTTTTCATTATTAATATATATATATATTTTTATTATCTTGCTGAAATTGAAACTGAAGACTTTGTAAATATTGAAGATAAGAATTTTTACAAAGAATTACTTCTAAAATATAGAAACAATTTTTCCGAGTGGATATTTCATGATACCAATTTAGAAGAATCAATTTTAGAAAACATTATTATTAATAGGCACGAATGGGAAAGAATGAATGATGGTGAAATAAAGGCAGTTTTAATGGATAAAACAAAAAATTATTTTGTTTTGTTTATATGTTTAATTATTTCAAAATATTCATCAAAATCAAATGATGATTTTATTGAATATTGCAAAAAACAAACAGAAGATAGATTAATTTTTAGATATTTACAATATTTTTTAAAAGAAACAATAGATAAGACAAAAGAAGATTTTATAAAATTTAGGAATTTGTGTTTTAAAGAAACTCCTATTGATATAGAAATTGAAAGTATTGATAAATTAAATGAAAAATTGAAAATTGCTTATTTAGAAGAACTAAAAAATGAGGTTATAAATAAATTTGAAGAATTTGAAAAAACCAGCAATCAACTTAAAATTGAATTAAAAAAGATTTTTGAAAATAAAATTAACCCTTTATCTGAAAAATTTAATATTTACAAACCAGAAAAACAACTTAAAATTACGAATAAATATTCTTTAGATATTGATACTGAGTTTGAAAATGATATACATTTTGATAGATTTGAGAAAACTATTAATAATAGTTTGTTTTCATTATTCTTTGATACTTTTAAAGATAAAATTAATATAAAAGAAATTAATTTTAAAAGTGAAAATATTTTAAAAAATTTATTAAAAGAATCAAATAAATACAAGAATAAGATTAAATTAAATTCTATAATTGGACTAAATGCTTTAAAACACATAGCATATAAAGAAAAAAATGATGATTTTACTAAATTTGCTGAAAGTTTAAGTAAAATTGATTTTGAAAATACTAATAAAAAAACAATAATAGTAGATTCTACAAAAATATTTTTTAATATAAAAGTAGATAATATTAATTTAAGAGATTTAAAAGTAGAAGAAATTATTAATTGGTTTAAAACTAATAAAAATGAAAGAGGAGATTATAATTATACATATTCAAATATTAATTTAGAATTTAAAGAAGAAGAACTAATATCATATTTTCAAAAGAAAAAGAAAATTTTAGATTTTAGTCTTGAAATTGAATATGGTGTTTCTGAAGATAAAGTTGGCTATGGTATAGAAATAAAATATGAATTATAAATAATGTAAAATTCTTTCTTTGTGGTTATTTTAGATTGCCACGGGCTCCTTCGGCGGGTTACGCCTCAGGACGACACTACGGTGTCGGCTTTGCAATGACAGTTAATATTAAAAATCTAATAAAGAATACGGCTTTGCAAAATCCTCAGTCAGCTTTGCTGACAGCTCCTTTGAAAAAGGAGCCAATAAGAAATTGTTACTTGTTACTTGTTAATTGTAATTTAATATTTAATATTGTAATTTTGCTTCACAAAAAACACTTGACAATCATTTTTTTTCGTGCTAAAATAAATTTACAATTAAATATTTTTAAACTTTTGATGAAGATGTAAAACCAATGGGCGAACTTACAGAGAGTTGTGAACGGTGAAAGCACAGCAGGATACGACTTGGTAAATGGGCTTCTGAAGGCAGAGAGAAAGCGATTTTTAATCGTTAGTAATATCTGACGCGGCGATAGCGTTAAAATTCGGAGGGTGTGTTAGCACTCTACAAAGCGGATATATTTTTTATATCAAGCAAGGTGGTACCGCAGATTTTACAGTCTGTCCTTGAAGTTTCTTCAAGGATGGGCTTTTTTTAATTTAAAATTAGAAATGATGAGGAAAAAATTCACAATGCACAATGCACAATTTATTCGGAACGCATACAATGCGTTCCCTACACTCACCCTTTATAATTTTAATAAAGAAAATATATAATCCTCAGTCAGCAAAGCTGACAGCTCCTTTAAAAAAGGAGCCGTAATTAATTCCTCATTCCTCACTTCTTATTCCTCATTAAAAGAAAGGAAGATTACTATGTTTTATCCAAAATTTGAAAAGATTTCGGAATTGGCAAAAGACTATAATTTAATACCAATAGCTATGGATATTTTTGCCGACACTGAAACCCCAGTTAGCATTTTTAAAAAAATTAAGGACATTTCGCCTTATTGTTTTTTGCTGGACAGTGTGGAAGGTGGAGAAAAATGGGCAAGATATTCTTTTATTGGCACTTCGCCTTTAATGAGAATTAAAATAAAAGGCAATATTGCCACAATAACCAATAGAGATGGCTCTGTTAAAACTATTGAAGGTAACCCATATAAAACTATTCAAGATATAATGCAAAGTTTTAAAGGGGCAAAGGTTGAGGGAATTGAGCGATTTACTGGTGGAGCAGTTGGCTATTTTGGGTATGATTTGGTTAGAAGTGTTGAATTTTTGCCAAATGTCCCAAAAGACGATTTAGATATGCCCGATTGCCATTTTATGATTGCCGATGAGGTTATTGCATTTGACCATTTAAAACAAAAAATAACCTTAATTGTAAATATGCCTACCAATGATGACTTAAATTATTTATATGAGAATACAAAAGAAAGACTTTTGAAATTATCGCATATTATAAAAAGTAAAGACCACAATATTAAACCCTCAAATACTAATAAAAACAGTCCTCTTGACTTATCTGCAATGAGTAATATGAGCAAAGAATATTACTGTAAAATGGTGCAAAAAGCAAAAGAATATATTATTAATGGCGATATTTTTCAAGTTGTGCTTTCAAGACGATTTTGTCTGCCTTGTGATTTAGATAGTTTTGATGTTTACAGGCTTCTTCGCGTTTCAAACCCTTCTCCGTATATGTATTATTTAAAGTTTGATGATACCTGTATTGCCGGTGCTTCTCCCGAAATGTTAGTTAGGTGTGAAAATGGCATTGTAGAAACCTGCCCCATTGCCGGAACAAGAAAAAGAGGAGCAAATGAACAAGAGGACAATGCCTTAGAAAAAGAACTTTTGGCTGATGAAAAAGAATTATCCGAACATACAATGCTTGTTGATTTAGGAAGAAATGACATTGGCAAGGTTAGTAAATTCTCTAGTGTTAAAGTAACTGAATATATGAAGGTGGTAAAATATTCTCATGTTATGCACATAGTTTCTTTAGTTAGCGGAAAATTAAGAGATGATTTAAATGCTTTTGATGCACTAATGGCACTTTTACCGGCAGGCACTCTTTCGGGTGCTCCTAAAATTAGGGCAATGGAAATTATTGACGAATTAGAGCCTACCAAAAGAGGAATTTACGGCGGAGCAATAGGCTATATTTCCTTTAACGGAAATTTAGATAGTTGTATTACTATTAGAACTATTCTTTTTAAAAACGGTTTAGCCTATATTCAAGCAGGTGCCGGAATTGTGGCCGACAGTGTTCCGGAAAAAGAATTTGAAGAATCTGAAAATAAAGCAATGGCTTCAATTAAGGCAATTACTGGAGCGGATAAACTAAATTGACAATTTATTAAGTTGAAAATTGAAAGTGGAAAGTGGAAAGTTAGATTAGAAAGTAGTGTTAATATGATTTTATTAATTGATAATTATGATAGTTTTACATATAATTTATTTCAATATGCCGGAGAAATTAATGAGAATATTGAAGTTTTTAGAAATGATAAAATTACCATAGAAGAAATCCGCAAATTAAATCCAACACATATTATTATTTCACCCGGTCCCGGCTATCCAAAGGATGCAGGAATTTGTATTGCGTTAATCAAAGAACTGTATAAGAAATATCCTATTTTGGGAATTTGTTTAGGTCATCAAGCAATTTGCGAGGCTTTTGGAGGAGTAATAACACACAGCAAAAATGGCGTGGTGCATGGCAAAAAAGGTTTAATTAATATTAATAACGAAACTGAAATTTTCAAGGGCTTAGAAAGCAACATCACAGTTGGCAGATACCATAGCTTAGCGGTGCAAAACGAGGGTTTTCCTAATAGTTTAGATACAATTGCTAAAACAAAAGATGATATTATTATGGGTGTAAAGGTAAAGGGCTTTAATACCTTTGGAATACAATTTCATCCTGAAAGCATTTTAACTGCTGATGGGAAAAAAATAATTAAAAACTTTTTAGAATTAAGGGGTGCATTATGAAAACTATAATTGAAAAACTAATCAATTTCAAGGATTTAACCAAAGAGGAAGCATCATTTGCAATGAATGAAATTATGGAAGGCAAAGTAAACCCTTCACAAATTAGTGCTTTTTTAATTTCACTTAGAATGAAGGGCGAAAAAATTGACGAGATTTTAGGCTGTGCTACTGTTATGAGAGAAAAAGCAGAAAAAGTGAATTTTATAGGGGATAGCATTGATATTGTAGGAACAGGCGGAGATTGTAGGAACACATTTAATATTTCCACTTGCTGTGCAATTGTAGTTTCTGCTTGTGGAGTGCCTGTTGCAAAGCACGGAAACCGCAGTGTTTCAAGTAAATGCGGAAGTGCCGATGTTTTGGAATGTTTGGGAACAAATATCAATTTAAACAAAGAGCAAGCAGAAATTTGTTTAAAGCAAGCTGGAATTTGTTTTATGTTTGCACCTAATTTTCATAAAAGTATGAAATTTGTTGCTCCCACAAGAAAGGAACTTGGTATTAGAACAATATTTAATATATTAGGTCCTCTATCCAACCCTGCTCATAGTCCATATATGCTTTTAGGCGTTTATGATATTAATCTTTTAGAGCCATTTGCCAATGTATTGAAGGGTTTGGGTGTTAAAGGTGCTATGGTGGTTCACAGTGAGGACGGCTTAGATGAAATTTCAATTAGTGCTAACACTAATGTTTGCGAATTAAAAAATGGCGAGATTAAAAGATATGTAATATCCCCATTAGATTTTTCTATCCCTATATCCCCTATCGAGCAAATTAAAGGTGCAGATGCTTCTAAAAATTCAGAAATTATTCTTTCAATATTAAAGGGAGAAAAGGGAGCAAAAAGAGATATTGTGCTTTTTAATTCTGGTGCCGCTTTATATATTGCTAAAAAAGCAAATAGTATTCAACAAGGCATTGAAATTGCAAAAGAAGTTATTGATAGTGGCAAGGCAATTAAAAAGTTAGAAGAATATAAAAAAGTTTCAAACAGTATTGTGTCTTAATTGAAACGAAAGGAATTTACACTATATGATTTTAGATGATATAATAGCAAGAATAAAACTTGATTTATTGGAATATCCATTATCAGTAAAAGATTTAGAAAATAAAATTTCTAAAATGCCCCCTGTTAAAGATTTTTACAAGGCTTTAGAGGGAGAAAATCTATCAATAATTGCTGAGGTAAAAAAAGCATCACCCTCAAAGGGAGTTATTGTAAAAGATTTTGAACCTGTAAAAATCGCTTTGGAATATGAAAAAGGCGGGGCTAATGCAATTTCAGTGTTAACCGAACAGCACTTTTTTATGGGGCAAAATGAGTATTTAACTGCAATTAAAAAAAAGATTGACTTGCCAATACTTAGAAAAGACTTTATAATAGATGAAAAGCAGGTTTTAGAGGCTTTAAGCATAGGAGCAGATGCTATACTTTTAATTGCGACGATTTTAAGTGAAAAGGATATGAAAAGGCTATATAATGTTGCAAATGAGTATTCATTGCACTGCCTTTTTGAAGCACATAATAAAGAAGAATTATTGAAAGTTATTTCTTGCGGTGCAAAAATAATCGGAATAAATAACCGCAATTTAAACACATTTGAAATCAATTTGAATACATTTGAAGAGTTATCCACTTTAATTCCAAATAATTGTATTAAAGTTGCAGAAAGTGGCATTTTTACAAGTTATGATGCGAAAAGAATGAAAACCGCAGGAGCAAATGCCATACTTGTTGGCGAAGCACTTATGAAAGCAGGAAATATTGGGCAAGCCATTGACGAATTAGGACTTAGAAATTAGGAATGAGGAATGTCTTTATGCCAAAAGTTAAAATTTGTGGTCTTACAAGAAAGCAAGATATAAAAATTGTTAATAAGTATCTTCCCTCTTTTGTTGGCTTTGTTTTTGCTAATAGTAAAAGAAAGGTTACAAAACAACAAGCAAGAGATTTAATTGAGATGCTTGATAAGAGAATTCTCCCTATTGGAGTGTTTGTAAATGCAAGTGTTGATGAAATTGTGGACACTATAAAAATAAGTGGTATTACAGCAGTTCAGCTTCACGGTAACGAGGACAGCACTTTTATTAATAATTTGAAAAGGGAAATTCCAATTGAAATATTAATTATTAAAGCAATTAGGGTAAAGGATTTAAGCGGAGTTAATGAGGCAAATAAATTAAAAAATGTAGATTATATATTGTTTGATACATTCGTTGAAGGTTTGGAAGGCGGTAGCGGGAAAACCTTTGGTTGGGAGCTGATAAAGGGATATAAAAAACCATATTTTTTGGCTGGCGGATTAAATAATGATAATTTAGAAACTGTAATTAAAAAAATTAAGCCATACTGTTTAGATGTAAGCACTGGTGTAGAAACAAATGATTTTAAGGACGAAAATAAGATAAGAAAATTTATGGAGGCAAGTTATGACTAATCAAAAAGGTCGATTTGGTGAATTTGGAGGACAATATGTTCCCGAAACCCTAATGAACGCATTATATGAACTTGAAAAAGCTTATGATTTTTATAAAAATGATAAGAATTTCAATAATGAGTTAAATGATTTATATGAAAATTATGCAGGTCGTCCCTCTATATTATATTTTGCAGAAAATATGACAAAGGATTTAGGCACAGCAAAGTTTTATTTAAAAAGAGAGGATTTAAACCATACCGGTTCACACAAAATAAACAATGTTTTAGGTCAAGTTTTGCTTGCTAAAAAAATGGGCAAAAAAAGAGTTATTGCCGAAACGGGAGCAGGTCAGCACGGAGTTGCAACCGCAACAGCGGCGGCTTATTTTGGCTTGGAATGTGAAATATTTATGGGAGCTGAAGATATTGAAAGGCAAGCTCTAAATGTATTTAGAATGAACTTATTAGGCTCTAAGGTAAATACTGTTGAAAGCGGCACAAAAACCTTAAAAGATGCTGTTAATGAAGCAATCCGCGAATGGGTTGCCCGCATTGATGATACTTACTATGTGTTCGGTTCTGTTATGGGACCTCATCCCTACCCTACTATTGTTAGAGATTTTCAAAGTATTATTGGCAAAGAGACAAAAGAGCAAATCTTAGAAAAAGAAGGGAAATTACCTGATTATTTAATCGCTTGCGTTGGCGGTGGCAGTAATTCAATAGGGCTTTTTTATAACTTTCTTGATGACAAAGATGTAAAAATGATTGGTGTTGAAGCCGCTGGCAAGGGAGTTGATACTGCCTTTCATGCCGCTACTATTACAAAGGGTAGTGTTGGAGTTTTTCACGGTATGAAAAGTTACTTTTTGCAAGACAAAGAGGGGCAAATTATCCCTGTTCATAGCATTTCTGCAGGGCTTGATTATCCGGGAATTGGTCCTGAGCACAGCTATCTTCACAGCACAAAAAGATGTGAATATGTTAGTATTACCGATGATGAGGCAGTTAAAGCTTTTGAATACCTTTCAAAAATGGAAGGCATTATTCCTGCAATTGAATCAGCTCACGCAGTAGCCTATGCAATAAAAATTGCCAAAAACTTTAAAAAAGACGACATTGTTGTTATAAACCTTTCCGGCAGAGGAGATAAGGATGTTTATCAAGTTGCACGATATTTGGGGGAAAAAATAGATGAAAAATAGAATAGATGAAATGTTTATAAAATTAAATCAAAATAAACAAAAAGCACTAATTACATTTATTACAGCAGGCGACCCTGATATTGAAACTACAAAAGAATTAGTGTTAGCAATGGAAAAAGCGGGTGCTAATTTAATTGAATTAGGTGTCCCCTATTCAGACCCCATTGCAGAAGGAAAAGTAATTCAAGCCGCTAATCAAAGGGCTTTAAAAAACGATGTGCGACTTATTACACTTTTCAAAATGGTTAAAGAATTAAGAGAAAAAACGGGAATTCCACTTGTTTTTTTAATGTATGTAAATTCAATATTGCAATTTGGCAAGGATGAATTTTTTAAGGCTTGCTTAGAAAACGGAATTGACGGAGTTATAGTTCCCGACCTTCCATTTGAAGAAAGTGATGAAATTCACAATGATGCAAAAAAATATTATATAAATTTAATTCGTTTAGTTACCCCTACTTCTTTAGATAGAATTGAATTAATAGCAAGCAAGGCAGAAGGCTTTTTGTATTGTGTTTCCTCTTTAGGGGTTACTGGAGTTCGCTCTAATTTCAAAACTGATTTTAAGGAGTTTTTTGATAGGATAAATATGGTAAAATCTGCTCCTTGTGCTGTTGGTTTTGGTATTTCAACTAAAGAGCAAGTTGTAGAAATGACGGGCTATTGTGATGGTGTAATTGTGGGTAGTGCCATAGTTAAAAAAATAGAAATTGCCAAAACAAAACAAGAGGCTATAAAAAATGTTTATGATTTCGTTTTGCAACTAAGCACAGCAATTAAAAATTAAATTTAAGTTTCCCTATTTTTTATTTTTTTTCATACTATCCCAAAGCCCTTGTGCTTTTTTTCATTTGCAATTAGATTTTAAAAATGTTATAATGTCGATAATATTTTTAAAATACAATGGAGGCGTAGCAATGAATATCCAAACAAAAAAACTTGATTTTACTGAACTTGATAACTTTATGATTAGTGTTAAAAATAAAAAAGGAGCATTAATTCCTGTTTTACATAAAGCTCAAGAAATATTTGGCTATTTACCCGAAGAAGTATTGTTACACATTGAAAAAATTATGAGAATTCCTGCCACTAAAATTTACGGTGTTGTTACTTTTTATTCCTTTTTTTCTACTGTTCCTAAGGGGAAATTTAATGTAAGTGTTTGTATGGGAACAGCTTGTTTTGTAAGAGGTGCTGAAAATATTTTAAATGAATTTGAAACTTTATTAAATATTAAAGCAGGACAAACAAGAGAAGACGGATTATTTAGTATGAACTCTATTCGCTGTATTGGTGCTTGTGGCTTGGCTCCTGTTGTTATGGTTAATGATAAGGTTTATGGCAGAGTAAAACCGCAAGATGTTAAAAATATTATTAAAGACTGTTTGGATTTAGATAAAATGTAATAAGGAGTGTTTGCTTTGGAAAAAATAAAATCCTTTGACCAATTAAAAGAGATAAATAATAAATTAAAAAACAATAACAGCCAAAATAATATAGTGCTTGCTGTTGGAATGGCTACTTGCGGAATTGCCGCAGGAGCAAGAGAAGTATTAAATAAGTTTAATGAAGAAATAGCTTTATTAAACATAAAAAATGTTTCTGTCCTGTCCACAGGTTGTTTGGGATATTGTTATGCTGAGCCACTTGTTGAAGTTCGTATGCCTAATGGCTCATCTATACTATACGCAAATGTTGATGCTAAAAAAGCAAAACAAATAATTGATGAGCATATTGTTATAGGTAATATTGTTAGCGATTTTCAATTAAATATTGATAATAAAAGTAATATAAGAATTGCTCTTAGAAATTGTGGCGTTATTAATCCTGAAAGTATTGAAGAATATATTGCAAAAGATGGTTATATGGCTTTGTCAACTGTGCTTTCGCAAAATCCTAATGAAGTAATAGAAATTATTAAAAAGAGTGGTTTGCGAGGCAGAGGCGGTGGCGGTTTCCCAACCGGTATTAAATGGGAAAGTGCAAGAAAGTCACAAAGCGAGAAAAAATATGTTGTATGCAATGCCGATGAAGGCGACCCGGGTGCTTTTATGGATAGAAGTATTTTAGAGGGCGACCCTCACAGTGTTTTAGAAGCAATGGCTATTGCAGGATATTGCATTGGGGCTAATGAAGGTATTATATACATTCGTGCTGAATATCCTCTTGCCGTCCGCAGATTAAAAAGCTCTATTACAATTGCTGAAGAATTGGGACTTTTAGGAGAAAATATTTTAGGAACTGATTTTTCTTTCAAAATCAGTCTTAGTTTAGGTGCCGGAGCATTCGTTTGCGGTGAAGAAACCGCACTAATCGCTTCCATTGAAGGAAACAGAGGTGAGCCAACAATAAAACCTCCCTTCCCTACTACAAGCGGATTATGGCATAAGCCCACTTGTATTAATAATGTTGAAACTTTTGCTAATATTTGCCCAATTATTTTAAAGGGTTCCGATTGGTTTTGCTCAATTGGAACTGAAAAAAGTAAAGGAACAAAAGTTTTTGCATTAGCAGGAAAAATTAACAATGTTGGCTTAATTGAAATCCCAATGGGAACAACTTTAAGAGAAATAATTTATAATATTGGTGGCGGAATAAAAGATAACAGAGCATTTAAAGCGGCTCAAACCGGTGGTCCTTCCGGCGGCTGTATTCCTTCACAATTTATTGACACTCCCATTGATTATGACAGTCTTACAGCAATTGGCTCTATGATGGGCTCGGGTGGCTTGATTGTTATGGACCAAGATAATTGTATGGTTGATATTGCAAAATTCTTTCTTGAATTTACTGTTGACGAATCTTGTGGTAAATGTCCTCCATGTCGTATTGGAACAAAAAGAATGTTTGAAATATTAGAAAGAATTACTGGGGGCAAAGGAGAAAATGGTGATATTGAACAACTTGAAGGGTTGGCTAAAAATATTGCTGCAACTGCTTTATGTGGCTTAGGTAAAACTTCTCCAAATCCGGTACTTAGCACTTTGAAATATTTTAGAAATGAATATGAGGAGCATATTTATGAAAAGAAATGCAGTTCAAAAGTATGTAAAAGCCTTATAAAATTTAGAGTTATTGATGATTTATGTAAAAAATGTGGTATTTGTGCGAAAAATTGCTCTGTTAATGCAATAAAAGGAGATAAAAACACACCTTATGTTATTGATACTTCAAAATGTATTGGTTGCGGAGTATGTCTTACAAAATGTCCTTTTGAAGCTATTGAAAAGTGCTAATTTATGGAGGTTAGTTTGAAAGAAATAAATGGCACATTGGTTCGTTGTCGGGCTTTGCCCGAACACTTGCATATCAAAGAAAAGTGCTAATATTTGGAGGTAAAAATGAAAACTGTTAATATTGAAATTGATGGAATTAAAGTAGATGTCCCTAATAATTTTACTGTTTTAAATGCCGCAAGTAAAATAGGAATTAAAATTCCTACACTTTGCTATTTAAAAGATATAAATGAAATCAGTGCTTGTAGAATGTGCTTAGTTGAAGTTCAAGGAATGAGAGGATTTTCAACATCATGTTCCCTTGTTGTTAGTGATGGGATGGTTGTAAAAACAAATACTCCCGAAGTTAGAGAAGCTCGCAAAGGTGTTTTATCTCTTTTATTGTCTAATCACAAGGTTGATTGTTTGGTTTGTGAAAAAGCAGGTGTATGCAAACTGCAAGATTATTGCTATGAATATGATATAGTTCCTTCGCCAAAAAGTAATAAAAATATTGAATTTGCAATTGATAATTCCAATCCTTTTTATTATAGAGACAATAATAAGTGCATTTTGTGTAATATATGTGTTTCTATTTGTTCATCTGTTCAGTGTTCAAGTGCTATCGGTCTTATAGATAGAGGATTTCCAACTCATATTGGTGCAGAAAACGAAAAAGAAATCATTAATTCTAAATGTGTTTCTTGCGGAAACTGTGTTTCTAATTGTCCTGTTGGTGCAATTATGCCAAAAAACAAAATTAAATATAGAGAATGGGAAATTAAAAAGACACGAACAATTTGCACTTTTTGTGGCGTTGGTTGCGAAATGTATTTAAAAACAAAAAATAACTTAGTTGTTGGTGTTGAACCCTCTAATGGACCTGCAAATAAAGGTATGCTTTGTGTTAAAGGTAAATTTGGTTTTGAATTTATTAATCATTCCGATAGATTAAAAACTCCTTTAATTAAGAAAAATGGTGAATTTGTTGAAAGTTCTTGGGATGAGGCATTAGATTTAATTGCTAAGAAAATTTCAGATACTAAAAATTCATTTGGAGCAGATGTTTTTGCCGGTCTTTCTTCTGCAAGGGTTACCAATGAAGAAAACTATCTATTTCAAAAGTTTTTCCGTGCAGTTATAGGAACTAATAATATTGACCATTGTGCAAGACTTTGCCATGCATCAACTGTAGCCGGCTTAGCAACTACTTTAGGAAGCGGAGCTATGACAAATAGCATTGACGAAGTTTTAGGTTCTGATGTTTTATTTGTTACAGGTTCTAATACAACCGAAACTCATCCTGTAATAGGCTCAAAAATTAAGCAAGCACATAATAATGGTTCAAAAATAATAGTTGCAGACCCGAGAAGAATTGAACTTGCTCAATATGCCGATATATTTTTGCAAATCATTCCGGGAACAAATGTTGCTTTATATAATGGAATGATGAATGTTATTATAAATGAAAATTTACAAAATCAAGTTTATATTGATGAAAGAACAGAAAACTATAAACAACTTGTTGAAATAGTTAAAAACTACACTGCTGAAAAAGCAGCAAAAATTTGTGGAATTAAAAAAGAACAATTAATTGAAACTGCTCGTATGTATGCAACTGCAAATAATGCCGCAATTTATTATGCTATGGGTGTAACCCAACATTCAACAGGAACAAGCGGAGTTATTTCAATTTCCAATCTTGCACTGCTTTGTGGTCAGATTGGTAAAGAAAGTAGCGGAGTTAATCCTTTAAGAGGACAAAACAATGTTCAAGGTGCTTGTGATATGGGTGCTTTACCGGGCGACCTTCCCGGCTATCAAAAAGTTGCTAATAAAGAAATCTTAGAAAAATTTCAAAAATCATGGGGAGTTAAATTATCAAACAAGGCAGGCTTAACTGTTACAGAAATGTTGAGTGAGGCAGACAAAGGCAAAATTAAATTTATGTATATTATGGGTGAAAATCCTATGGTATCTGACCCTGATACTAACCATGTTGAAAAATCTCTTAAATCTCTCGATTTTCTTGTGGTTCAAGATATATTCTTAACCGAAACTGCACAACTTGCTGATGTTGTTTTACCTGCTTGCACTTTTGCCGAGAAAGATGGAACATTTACTAGCACCGAAAGAAGAGTTCAAAGGATTAGAAAAGCAATTAATCCTATTGGAAATTCAAAAGCTGATTGGGTCATATTATCTTTATTGTTCAATAAACTAGGTTTAAGTGTTAAATACAACAATGTTTCGCAGATTATGGATGAAATTGCTTCCCTTACTCCGATTTATGAAGGTATTGATTATGAAAGAATAGATATTAAAGGTCTTCAATGGCCTTGTCTTGATAAAAATCATATGGGAACAAAATTCTTGCACTCAGAAAAGTTTACAAGAGGCAAAGGGTTGTTTATGCCAAAGGAATATGTAAAGAGTGTTGAATTGCCAGATGATGAGTATCCTATTTTATTGACTACTGGACGAAATCTTTACCATTATCATACTCGATCTATGACTGGTAAAGTTAAAGGATTAAATACAATGTCTCCCCATTCATACATTGAATTAAATCCATTAACTGCAAAAAAGTTTGGCATAATAAATGGAAAAAAAATCAAGGTTGTTTCTCGCAGAGGGCAAATTGAAACAACGGCAAAAATTACTGATATAATTTCCGAAAATATTGCCTTTATGCCATTTCATTTTGCAAAAGGCAGTGCAAATGTGTTGACAAATTCGGCAATTGACCCTATTGCAAAAATTCCAGAATTAAAAGTTTGTGCTATACGAATTGAAAAAATATAAATAAGGGTTTTTTCTAAAATATTGAGGTGAAATGCTATTTGAACACTAAAATGTTTAAAATAATTAAAGTAGTTGACGGAAAAAAAGAAAATATTCAAGATAAAATTATTGTTGAATATTTTTGTAGTATATACATTAATGGCAAAGAATTTGCTTCTATAATGTGCACTCCAACTTCACTTTATTATTTAATAGTAGGCTTTTTATTTTCCGAAGGAGTAATAAACTCAATTAAGGATATTATAACCTGTGATGTAGATGAAAAAAATAGCACTGTTAGAGTTACAACAAATGAAAATGATGTTTTTTCTTTTAAAGGCGATAATATTGAAGCAAAAAAAATCATTACCTCTGCTTGTGGTAAAAATCGTTCTATTAGTTATTATTTAATTGGGTTATCAGCAACAAATGATTTGATAATTAACTCAAATATTATATACTCAGAAAAGGATATTTTGAAATTAGCAAATGAATTTAACAAAAGTTCCGATTTGTTTTTATCAACCGGCGGGGTTCATAGTTGTGCATTAGCTGATAAAAATGGTGTTATTCTGTTTGAAGAAGACATTGGAAGGCACAATGCACTTGATAAAATTATAGGCAGAGCCCTTTGCGACGATATAAATTTTAGTGATAAAATTCTTTTTACTACTGGCCGAATTTCATCTGAAATGGCAACAAAAGTTATAAAAGCAAAAATCCCTTTTCTTGTTTCACGGTCCGCTTCAACCGACAAAGCAATTGATTTAGCAAAAAAATATAATTTAACACTTATTGGTTTTGCAAGAGCAAATAAAATGAATATTTATGCTAATTCTCAAAGAATTGGATTTAATTAAAATGCCATTATTATTATCATATATAATAAGCATTTTTTTGTTTGAAAGGATAATTACAATGATTTCAGTAAAGCAAGCAAAGGATATAATATTAAATTCTACTAACAATTTAAATAGTGAAAAAGTTCAATTGTTAAAATCTTACAATAGAATTTTAGCACAAGATTTGTATTCACAAAATGATATGCCGTTATTTGATAATTCAGCTATGGACGGTTTTGCTGTTCTTTATGAAGATACAATTGGTGCTTCAAAAGAAAATCCTATATCACTCCAAATTATAGGAACCATTAGTGCAGGTAGTAATTCTGACTTTAATATTATAAGTGGTCAAGCAGTTAAGATAATGACTGGGGCAAAAATGCCAAACTATGCAGATGCTGTTGTTATTAAAGAAAATACTTTTGAAAAAGACAATAAAGTTTATATAGAAAAAGAAGCTAAAAAGCAAGATAATATTCGTTTAATAGGTTCAGATGTAAAAAAAGGTGATTTACTGATTGAAAAAGGCAAAAGACTTGGAACTGCTGATATTGGCGTGCTTGCGAGCAATAATTTTAAAAAAGTATGCGTTTTTACACAGCCAAAAATAGCAATTCTTTCTACCGGTGATGAATTAGTTAATTTAGGCAAAAAACTTGCTATTGGCAAAATTAGAAATAGCAATACTTATTCTTTATATTCGCAAGTGAAAAAATATGGTGCGATACCAATTGTTTTAGGAATTTCAAAAGATAACAAAGACGAAATAATTAATAAAATCGGTTCTTTTAACAAATATGATATTGTGATTATTTCAGGTGGAATTTCTGTTGGAGATTTTGATTTTACTAAAAAGGTATTTAGTGAATTGGGCGTAAAAGAGAAGTTTTGGAGTATTGCCGTTAAACCCGGAAAGCCAATATATTTTGGAGTAAAAGAAAAGTGTTTGTTCTTTGGGTTACCGGGAAATCCTGTTTCTACTATAATAGGATTTGAACAATTTATTGCAATTGCAATTGAAAAGTTGTGCGGAATAGAAATGCAAAACAGACCTATTATTAAGGCTAAGTTAGAGGCAGATTATTATAAAAAAAATGATGGAAAAACTCATTTTGTAAGGGCAATATATAAAATAGAGAATGGCGAGTTTTTTGTTTGTCCTTTAAGTGGCTTTATGAGTTCTTCAAATATAAGCAGTATGAGCAAAGCCAATTGTTTAATTATATTGGGGCAGGATGAGCAAAATCTTAAAATTGGCGAAAAAGTAGAAATACAATTAACTCATTTTAATTCGTTTGAAGTTTAATTATTTATTAAATATTTATAATAATGTGATATAATTAATTTAATTGATTAAAAGAGGAATGACTTTTATAATGAAATTTTTTAGTGCTGTAATTTTAGCTGGTGGTAAAAGTAGTAGAATGGGATTTGATAAACAGAAAATCACTATTGAAAACTCTCTTTTAATTAAGCAAACAATAAATAAATTAAAACAAGTTTTTAAAGAAATTATTGTGGTTACAAATAATTTTCATTTATATAAGAATTTAGATGTAGTTTTAGTTAGTGATGAAATTAGCGAAAAAGGTCCATTAGCAGGAATACATATTGGTCTTAAAACGGCTGTTTCTGATTTCGTTTATTTTATTGCTTGTGATATGCCCTATATTGAACTTGCATATATTGATTTTATGATAAATATTCTAAATAAAGATGAATATGATGGTTGTGTTTTTGAAAACGAAGGATTCATTGAGCCATTTAATTCCTTTTATAAAAAGAGTTTAAGTGATAAGATTTCTAAATATATTAAAAATAATGATTTATCAATTAGCAATTTAATTAGTAATAATAATTTTTACAAAATTACAAAAAACAGCAATTATATATTTGAAAATACTCTTAAAATGTTTGAAAATATTAACACTCCTATACAACTTGAAAAATATAATAATCAAAATAATTGAGGATAAAATTATGTTGGATAATTGCCAAAGAAATATAAATTATTTAAGAATGTCCATAACTCAAAGATGTAATTTAAATTGTATTTATTGCACATCTTCTTGTGAAAAGGTTGATAATGAAATGCAAGAAACTCTTTTGCCAAATGATTTTGAAAAAATTGTTGTGGCTATGGCTAATCTTGGTATTACACGAGTTAGAATTACAGGTGGAGAGCCTTTAATTAGAGAAGATGTATGTGAAATTATAAATAAAATTTCAAAATGCAAATTAATTAAAGATATTTCTCTTACCACAAACGGAATTTTGCTTAATAAATACGCATTGAATTTAAAAAAAGCGGGGCTAAAAAGAGTAAATATAAGTCTTGATTCATTAAAGGATGAAAGAATAAGAAAAATTACCGGCAGTAGTTGTCTTAACGAGGTATTAATCGGTGTAAAAAAAGTATTAGAGGTAGGAATATCGCCTGTTAGAATTAATGTTGTTTTAATTAAGGGAATAAATGATGATGAAATTGATAATTTTATTAATGTTGCAAAAGAATATCCTGTTGATGTTAGATTTATTGAACTAATGCCTATGAGCAAATTTGGGCAACAAAACAGTAGTAATATAATTTATAATAATGAAATAATAAATTCACATCCTAACTTAAAACCAGTTAAAATAAAAGACGATGTTGGACCTGCTACATACTATACTTCGGATGAATTAATAGGCAACATTGGATTTATTAGTCCTTTTAGCCACAAATTCTGTCATAAATGTAATCGTATTCGTCTTACAGCTGATGGCAAAATAAGACCTTGCCTTGCTAAAAATGGCGAGTTTGATATTGTTCCTTATCTTAATCAATCACCTTTGAAACTTCAAGAATTTATAAAAAATATTATTCTTTGCAAGCCGAGTGAACATTCATTTGAAAAAGGATTTGTTTCAAAAAGAAATATGAATGAAATTGGTGGTTAATTTTATTTAAAAATTTCTATGAAAAAGGAGAAAACTATGGAATTTACTCATATAAATAAAGATGGTTTTAGCAAAATGGTTGAAATTTCGGATAAAAAAGATACTAAAAGAATAGCAAGTGCAAAAGCAATTGTTATAATGAAGCAAAGCACTTTAGTTTTAATAAAGGAAGGTTTAATTAAAAAGGGTGCAGTTCTTAATACTGCACAAATAGGTGGTATTATGGGTGCTAAGAATACTTCTAATATTATTCCTATGTGTCATAATATTCCATTAACAGGAGTTGACTTAAATTTTATTTTTATTGAAAATGGAATTGAAATTATATCTATAGTAAATACAGTTGGCAAAACCGGTGTTGAAATGGAAGCACTAACGGCAGTTTCAATTGCGGCTTTAACTATTTATGATATGTGTAAATCGGTTGACAAGGATATTACAATAGAAAATATTTGTTTATTAACCAAAAGTGGCGGGAAATCTGGAGAATATATAAAAATTAAATAATTAAAAGGAATGGTCATTATTATGAAAACTAATGCAAAAGTTATTTCAGTTAATATTAGCGAAAAGAAAGGTGAAATAAAAAAAAGTGTTGCACAAGTAGAACTTAAAGAGGAATTTGGAATAATTGGAGATGCACACGCTGGCAAATGGCATAGGCAAGTTAGTTTGCTTGCAAATGAAAGCATTGAAAAAATGAGGGCAATGGATAAAGGACAATTTTTTTGCGGTTCATTTGCTGAAAATATAACTACTTCTGGAATTGAATTATTTACTCTTGAAATTGGAACAAAACTTTTAATTGGTGATACTATTCAAGAAATTACTCAAATTGGTAAAGAGTGCCATAATGGGTGTGCCATAAAAAATACTATTGGACAATGTATTATGCCAAAAGAGGGCATTTTTACTCGGGTAATAAAGGGTGGATTTATTAAAGTAGGCGATAATATTGAAATAATAAAGGTGTGAAAATACAATGTTTAAAGTTGGAATTATTACTTCAAGCGATAGTTGTTCAAAAGGCGAAAAAGAGGATTTGAGCGGAAAATTAATTTCGAAAATGTTAAATAGCGATGAATTTAAAGTTGTTGGTTATACTGTATTGCCCGATGAAATAGATTTACTTGCAAATGAAATGAAATATTTAGCAGATGAAATGAAAGTTGATTTAATTCTAACTACTGGTGGAACAGGTTTTAGCAATAGAGATGTAACCCCAGAGGCAACAATTTCAATTTGCGATAAAATGGCAAACGGAATTTGCGAGGCAATTAGACAAAATAGTATGCAATATACAAAAAGGGCTATGCTTTCAAGGGCTGTTTCTGGAATTAGAAAAAATACTTTAATTATTAATCTTCCGGGAAGTCCTAAGGCTGTTGAGCAATCGCTCTCTTTTATTGTTGACACTCTTATTCACGGGCTTGAAATTTTAACATCAAAAACAAAAGATTGTGCAAAAAAAGATTAACACAAAAACTAAAAAAACCGCTGCAAATTATAATTGTAGCGGTTTTGAATTTTGCTATACTAATTATTTATAGAAAACACCAAAGATGTTTTCTATGTGCCACTAAAAGTGGCACAGTGCCAAAGGCACAATAATATAGTTCAATGCTATGAGCCAGTGCATTTTGCACTGCACAGCATTTGCTGTGATTAGAAAAAGCATTTTCTGCTTTTTCTAATGCGAAATAGTATTATATTACTTTTTGGTTTTTTCTTGGCTAACCTTAGAATAATCTCTTCCGCCGTAATAGTTAAGCCATGAAGATGTTCTGTATAAATTCCAATTACAAGGTGGGATGTATTCATTCAATTTACCTTGCTTGTTATTGCTCTTAAACTTATCATATGCTCTTACATAAACACATTTTTTCTCGTTAGGATAAACTTCGCAATAACCATTAAAACTACCACCACAAGGACCATTTCTTTGCTGTTTTGGACACTGGGACATTGGGCAAACATATGCTCTTTTCATCATTGCACAATCTCCGCAGTTAAAACAGTCATTAGTTAAAACTTTAACTGCGTGTTCAAAACCTGTAAACATTTTCTTTGGAATTTTTGTTTTATCTATTGCATTAGCGATAGCCTTTGTTAATTTGAAAAAGAGTCCTTTTTCACTGAAAAATGCTCCATGAACTGTATCAAAAACATAATAATGCAAGGAAGGTGCTTTTTTCTTGGTTTTAGTTGTGTTTACAGGAATATTAGTGATGTTTGAAGTTGAAGCATCTTTATTAAAGAAATAAAAACCATCCTTATGATAAGCAGTATATTCCTCATAATAATCATTCCAATTATCTTTCATCTCTTCGCCTTTTTCAATTATATACTCAACTTCTTCATATTTAAGTCCTAATCCACTAATGCTAATGCCATCATATTTTAGCCCTTTTAATATTGCAAAGAATTTAGCAGCTCTTAGTAACTGTGGTTCTTTACTTTTTCCATATTTTGCCTTTTCTTCTTCTAATGCTTTTAATAAGTCATTTGTAACAACACATCCCGGAAGAACATTATTATTCATTAGTTTTGCGACGAATGGAGAAATTACAAAAATATTTCCAATTAGAGGAACTTGAAGATTATTAAGTTCAGTAAACCTTTTAAGTTCATCAAATTTTGATGGGTCATAACCCAATTGTGTAATAATAAATTTAGCACCTGCCTGAACCTTTTTTTGTAATTTAATATATTGAGGAATAAGTTCTGCTTCTAAATTTTTAAATGGAGATACAACTGCTCCTGCAAAAAAATTAGTGGACTTTATAATAGATTTATTTTTGCCTAATTGTATTTCCTCTCCACTATTCATTTGCCCAATCAAATTAAGAAGATGAACAGAATCAATGTCAAAAACCGGCTTAGATATTCCCTCATACCCCTCTGTTGGATAATCACCGGTGGCAATAAGTAAATTATTAAGTCCCATTCTTTCAAGAGCATATAAATCACTTTGAATTTGATTTCTATTTCTATCCTTACAAGTTAAATGTAAAATTGGGTCAATTCCATATTTTTTTATTTCTACCGCTAAAACTGATGAAGATATTGAAGGCTTTCCACCCGGATTATCTGTAATGGTTACGCCGTTGATTTTACTGCTTTTAGCGGCGCACTCAGCCATAGTTAATATACTCTCTTGCGACTGCTCAAAAGCACCTCTGCCCGGAACTAATTCCCAATTTATACAGACAGTTTTAGGGTCTAATAGCGATTCTTTAAAGGACATTTTTTTGCCATTCATACTATTTCATTCCTTTCAACTTTGGAAGAAAGAAGTAGTGCAGAGCAAGGCGTAAGGCAATAATATCTTCGTGCCGCATATATGTAATATGCAAACTAAGATATTGAGCCGACAACGATGCTATGTGCTGCTTATTTCTTGCAAATTAATTTCATTAACCTTCTAATAAACCCTCTTTAAACTTTGTAATATATTCCATACAATAATCATCTGCACCGGAAAGAGCTTCTCCTGCATAAATAAATGACATCATTCTTTTATCTAATGGGTCAAGAATTGCTCCGTCCATTCCAGCCATAATTGCAGCAATTAAGAAAGATTGATTAATTAATTTTCTATTTGGTAACCCATAAGAAATATTGCTAAGTCCGCAAGCAATATGAGCCTCAGGAAACTCTTTTTTAACTTGACGAATAGTTTCTATTGCAACATTTCCGTAGTGTGAACCGGTACCAATTGGTCTTACTAATGGGTCAATATAAATATCACAAAGTGCTACTCCAGCTTTTGTTAACTTTTCAACTAAATTTTCAGCAATTTTAACTCTATCAATAGTTGTTTCAGGCATTCCATCATCATTCATACATAATGCAATAACGCCAGTTTTATACTCTACTACTAACGGGAAAACACTGTCAAATCTTTCCTTTTCATCTGTAATAGAATTAATAATGGGTTTTTTCTTTTTAATTTCCTTTAAAGCACTAATTAAAGCAAGTGGATTAGGAGAATCAAGACACAAAGGAGTGTCAATTACTTCTTCAACAACTTTTACAAGCCACGCAAGTCTTTCAGGTTCATCTGCTAAAAACATTCCTGCATTTAAGTCAATATATGATGCCCCTGCTTCACTTTGTCTAATTGCTAAGTCTTGAACTGCTAATTTATCATAACTTTCTATTGCCGGTCTTATTGATTTTAAAGTGCTGTTGATTTTTTCACCAATGATTATCATATTAATCTCCATTCTGCCGATTAATATTCGGCTTTAAAATTTAAAATAGTCCTGAAATTTTGCCTGTTGAATCTACATCTATTTTTTCTGCAGAAGGAACCTTTGGAAGTCCCGGCATTGTCATAATATTTCCTGTAAGAACAACAACAAAGCCGGCTCCGGCAGAAACCTTAACATTTCTAACATTAACTCTAAAACCTGTTGGTGCTCCTAACTTCTTTTGGTCATCAGAGAAAGAATACTGAGTTTTCGCCATACAAATTGGTAGATTTTTAAATCCTAAACTTTCTAATTTTTCGATTTCTTTTGAAGCTGCTAAATCATAATCTACTCCATCGCCTCTGTAAACATTAGTAACAACTGCATTGATTTTTTCTTTAATAGAAAGTTCATCAGAATAAATAAATTTAAAACTATTATCTTTATCTTCTGAAATTCTAATTACTTCCTTAGCAAGTTCAATTCCGCCCTCGCCACCTTTGCCCCAAACATCTGACAAAGCTACATTAGCACCATACTGCTTGCATTTTTTTTCTATTAATGCAATTTCAGCATCAGTATCGGTTGGAAATTTGTTAATAGCAACAACGCAAGGAATAGAAAATTTTTGAGTAATGTTTTCAATATGCCTTAAAAGATTTGGCAAACCTTTTTCAAGAGTTACAAGATTTTCAGTTGAAAGTTCTTGCTTAGCGGCTCCACCGTGATGTTTTAATGCTCTGATAGTAGCAACTATGACAACTGCTGATGTCTTTAAATTACCTTTACGGCATTTGATGTCTAAGAACTTTTCAGCACCTAAGTCGCCACCAAAACCAGCTTCTGTAATCACATAATCACCTAATTTAAGAGCTAATTTAGTAGCAATCAAACTATTACATCCGTGAGCAATATTAGCAAATGGTCCACCATGAATAAATGTTGGTGTGTGCTCTAATGTTTGAACTAAATTAGGTTTATAAGCATCCTTTAATAGTGTTGTTAAAGCACCTTGTGCATTAAGTTGTCTTGCAAAAACGGGTTGGTCATCTCTTGTGTAGCCAATAACTATATTACCAATATTTTGTTTTAAGTCATCAAGACTATTTGATAAACAAAGAATAGCCATAATTTCAGAGGCAACAGTAATGTCAAATCCATCTTCTCTTGGCATACCATTAACTTTTCCACCCATTCCATCTACTATGTATCTTAATTGCCTATCGTTCATATCAACGCATCTTTTCCAAGTGATTTTTCTGACATCAATATTAAGAGCGTTTCCGTGGAATATATGATTATCAATCATTGCGGCTAAAAGATTGTTTGCGGCTCCAATTGCGTGCATATCTCCAGTAAAATGAAGATTAATATCCTCCATTGGAACAACTTGAGCATACCCGCCGCCTGCGGCTCCACCTTTAATTCCAAAAACAGGACCTAAAGAAGGCTCTCTAAGTGCAATTACTACTTTTTTACCAATCTTATTAAGAGCATCTCCCAAACCAACAGTTGTTGTTGTTTTCCCCTCACCGGCAGGGGTAGGAGTTATAGCGGTAACTAAAATTAATTTCCCGTCTTTTTTATCCTTTAATTTTTCAAGCAAATTAATATTGATTTTGGCTTTATAATTTCCGTAAAGCTCAATATCTTCTTTCCCAATTCCAATAAATGAGGCTATTTCCTCAATTGGTTTTAAAGTTGTTTCTTGTGCGATTTCAATATCACTTTTAAATGTCATTTACCCATCTCCTTGTTTCTTATAAAATTTATCCATATTTTAAGAACTTAATTTTATATAAATTATTAATAATAAGATATAAAAATATCATTATTTTTTGTAAATTTTCCTGTTATTTTAATAAAAGATATATTTTAAACATCTTTTACAGTATTAATTATGTATTTAAGTAAGTCTTCTAATTTTTGTTTATAAACTGATTCCTTTATTGTGCAAAGAGAATCCTTTGCTCTGTTTATATATTCTTTTGCTTCTTTTAATCCTTCGTTTTTTTTCATTATTGAATCTTTATCTAAATAATCATCAATTATTTGAAATGCCATACCAAAATTAAGACCATAACTCTCAAAAGATGCAATTTCTAAATCTGAAGCTCCTGAAATTGTTGCACCAAATCGGCAACAATTGCTCATAAAGAGAGCAGTTTTTCCCTTTATAATTTCAAGATAATCTTTTTTAGATGGTTTCGTTTTCAAAAAACTCAATTGTTTTATTTCAGCTAAACACATTTTTTTTATCATTTCAATTGTTCTAAAATGATATTCTGACGAAAAAAGTTCTACAATCATTAAAAATGAATGTGCGTGCAAAACATCGCCCGCTAAAACAGCTGCTTTATTCCCAAAGGTACTATTTAAAGTTTTTTGACCACGACGCAAAATATCATTATCAATAATATCATCATGTATTAAACTTGCTGTGTGAATAAGTTCAAGTGCTAATGCCATTTGATTTAGTTTGTCTTTTATTTCTTCAGATGAATTCTCACTTACAGCATTTGCACAAAGTAGTAGTAAAGCTGGCCTTAATCGTTTGCCTCTAATTTTAAATGAATGCAAAAAGACATTATTTATTTTAGTTTTATTAAGGCTTTTAACAGTGCTTTCTAAAGTTTTCTCCATAATTTCTAATTGACTTTTAATGGGAAAATATATCTCTTTAATGCTAATTTTATTGACCATTTTTTAACCACCTAAAATTTATTTAACTAAATATGATTATCTAATTCTATAAAAACAAACTTAAATTGTCAACATTTTTTTTGCTATATTTTTTACTATTATCGACATTAAATTTAATAAAATATGGTTATAATATTTTTTTTATAAAGATATATCGATTTTATGCAAAAAATAACGAATTATTAACAGAATACTTTACAAACACTTTTAATTTAGTATAATAAATTTGAATTGACATATTTATTCAATTCTATTTATATAAATAATATTTGAAAGGTTGTTGAGACAGTGCATATTACAGTTTGCGTAAAACAAGTTCCAAATACCACTGAAATTAAAATGGACCCTGTCACTAACACTTTAGATAGGGCAAGTGCAGCAACAATAATAAACCCTTACGATGCTCATGCAGTTGAAGAAGCGGTAAAATTAACTAAAAAGTTTGGAGGAAAGGTGTCAGTTGTTTCAATGGGACCTCCTCAAGCAAAAGATGTTCTAAAAAAAAGTATTGAAATTGGTGCTGATGAAGGCTATTTACTTACAGATAGGGCCTTTGCAGGTTCCGATACTTTGGCTACAAGTTATATTCTTGCTAAGGCAATTGAAAAAATTGCACAAAAAGAGCCAATTGATATTATATTTTGTGGTATGCAAGCCATAGATGGAGATACAGCACAAGTTGGACCTGGGATTGCTACTCGATTAAAGTACTCTCAGCTTACTTATGTTGAAAAAATTGCTGAATTTAATGAAAAAGAGAACACTCTTACTGTTCACAGAAAAATTGATAATGGCTACGAAGTAGTAAAAACTTTGCTTCCTTGCTTACTCACTGTTGAGAAAAGCATCAATGAAATTAGTTATTCACCTTTGCCAAATATGATTAAAGCGGCAAGATATTCTCCAATTACTTGGGGGTTTGAAGATTTAGATGCTGATATTAAAGAAATGGGATTAAAAGGTTCACCTACTTCTGTTCGTAAAATATTCCCACCAAAAAATAGAGAAGGCGGAGAAATTTTAAAGGGTAATTTAGATAATGTGATTCAATTACTTATAAAGCAAATAAAAGGAGGGGTTATTGAATGTCTAACGAAATAGAAGAAAAAAACACCAAAAAAAATGACAGTGGCATTTTTGTTTTTGTAGAACAACTTGAAGGAAAATTAGCACCGGTTTCACTTGAATTAATAGGCAAAGCAACCGAATTGGCCTCAGATTTAGGATGTTCGGTTAGCACATTTTTAATTGGCGATAATGTAAGTCATATTGTTCCTACTCTTTTTCATTATGGATCTGATAAAGTTTATATTATTGATAGTCCTGAATATCATTATTATAGAGTTGAACCGTATAATCTTGCATCTTGTTATCTTGTAGAAAAATATAAACCGGAAATACTATTAATTGGAGCAACAACCACAGGAAGAGATTTAGCAGGAGCAATGGCTACTACTCTTAAAACGGGACTTACAGCAGATTGCACTATTTTAGAAATAGATATGGAAAAGAAAATTCTCTTAGCAAGCAGACCTGCATTTGGTGGCAATATTATGGCTACTATTGTTTGTTTGAATCATCGTCCTCAAATGGCTACAGTTCGCCCAAGAGTAATGAAAATGCCACAAATTGATACTTCAAGAACTGGTATTGAAATAAAGGAGTCTATTCCTATTGATGAGAAATCACTTAAAACAATAGTTCTTGAAATAGTCAAAGAAACGGGCTCAAATGTTAAAATTGAAGATGCTAAAATTATTGTTAGCGGTGGCAGAGGTGTTCAAAGCCCAGAGAATTTTAAACTTATTTCTGAATTGGCCGATGTTTTAGGCGGAGTTGTTGGCGGAAGTCGCGGTGCAGTTGAAAAAAGTTTAGTTGATTATGCACACCAAGTTGGACAAACCGGTAAAACGGTTAGCCCAAACATTTACTTTGCTATTGGAATTTCTGGTGCTGTTCAGCATACGGTAGGTATGACTGGTTCTGAAACTATTGTTGCAATAAATACAGACCCTGAGTGTAATATGATGAAACTTGCTACATATGGAATTGTTGGAGATGCCACAGTTGTATTACCAAAACTTATTGAAGAATTTAAAAAAGTATTAAAAAGTGTAAATATATAAGATATTTGTGAAAGGGGGCAATTGATTTGACTGAAAAATTTGATGCTATTGTTGTTGGCGGTGGAGTTTCTGGCTTAGCTGCAGCATATATAATGGCAAAAAAAGGCTTAAAGGTTATAATAATTGAAAAAGGAAATAAAGCTGGTTCTAAAAATGTTATGGGGGGAATTCTTTATAGAAAAATGATGGAAGATATTATTCCGGAATTTTGGAAAGAAGCTCCACTTGAAAGACCTATTGTTGAGCAAAACATTTGGATTATGGGCGAAAATTCTATTACAAAAATTGGTTATAAGGGAATGGAATGGGCTGAAGAACCACATAATTGTTATTCGGTTTTTAGAGGGAAATTTGACAATTGGTTTGCTAAAAAATGTGTTGAAGCTGGTGCACTTCTTATTACTGAAACCGTTGTTACTAGTTGTATAATAGCGGATGGAACAGTAGTAGGTGTTAATACCGATAGACCAGATGGGGATTTATATGCAGATGTAGTTGTGCTGGCAGATGGTGCTAATTCTCTATTAGCAAAAGACCTTGGTTTTCATAAAGAATGGAAAAAAGAAGAGGTTGCTCTTGCCGTTATGGAAGTATTAAAATTACCAAAAGCAACTATTGAACAAAGATTTAACCTTGATAAAGGTATGGGTGCAGCAATAGAAATATTTGGTGATGGAACTTTAGGAATGGTTGGAACCGCTTTTGTTTATACAAATAAAGAGCATATCTCTATTGGTTGTGGCACTTTGCTTTCTCAAATGGTTGAAAAGAAAGTTACACCTTATGATTTACTTGAACATCTTAAAAACCATCCTGCTATTAAACCTTTGATTGCAGATGCTACACAAGCAGAATATTATGCACATTTAATTCCTGAGGGTGGATATCACAGTATTCCTACATTAGTTGGGGATGGAGTATTGGTTATTGGAGATGCGGCACAATTTGTAAACGGTCTTCACCGTGAAGGTTCAAATATGGCTACTGAATCGGGTAAATTTGCGGCCGAAACAATTATTAAAGCCAAAGAACTTGGCAAGTTTGATAAAAAGACTCTTTCTTCTTATGAAACTTCGGTTAGAAACAGTTTTATTGTAAAAGACTTGAAAAAATACAGAAATGCTTCTAAAACCCTTGAAACCAATCCATCTTATTTTAAACATTATATTCCACAGTTGAATAAAGCTGTTGGTAACTTTTTAACAGTTGATGGTATTACTAAAGTTAAAAAACAAATGATTTTTATTAAGGATATGTTAAAGGGTAAAAACTTTTTTGTTGCAGCCGGCGAAGTATTAAAATTATTATGGGCGGTGAAGTAATGAGTGATATTAATTATAATGTAAATATTGACGATAAATTATATTTAAATAGTTATATAGTAGATACTGAATCTCATTTAAAGATAATTGACCAGTCAGTTTGCGAAAAATGCGAAGATAAGCCTTGTCTTATAATTTGTCCTGCTAAGGTTTACGAAGAAAAAGATAATCATACGCATATCTCATATGAAGGTTGTCTTGAATGTGGAGCTTGTAGAATAGCTTGCGTTAAAGGAAATATTGATTGGCGTTATCCTAAAGGTGGCTTTGGCGTTCAATTTAGATTGGCATAACTATAAAATAAGGTTAAACTTAGTTAGGAGATTATATTTATGTTAAACAAGTTAAAAATTTGGTTCAGAGCCACAAGACCATTTTCTTTTACTGCATCTTTAATACCTGTCATTGTAGGAAGTGTATTACTGAAAAATAATCATATTTTTTCTATTTTTCTATTTGTTGTTTCACTTTTTACTATACTTTTTTTACATATAGCGGCTAATTTAATTAGTGATAGCGACGATTACATAAAAAAAGTTGATACAAAAAAATCTCTTGGTTCAAGCGGAGTGATTGTAGAAGGATTATTAAGACCAAAAAAAGTTTTGCATATGGGATATAATTTTTTGTTTTTAGCTTTTATTGGTGGAATATTCTTGTTTTTACAAAGAGGTATGCCTATTCTTTATTTTGGATTAGCAGGGGCTTTAGGTGGCTTTTTCTATTCAAGAAAGCCTTTTTCTTTTAAATACAGAGGCTTAGGTACCCCACTTGTATTTTTGATGTTTGGTCCTTTGCCTGTTATCGGCTCTTATTTTGTGCAAACAAAATTGTATGACTTAAAAGCACTACTCATTTCAATTCCAATAGGATTGTTGACAGTTGCAATTTTGCATTCTAACGATATAAGAGATATTAAACATGATACCAAAGCAAAAATCAAAACATTTTCTATTATTATAGGAAAAGATAAAGCAAAAATATTTTATTTGGCTTTACTTGCAGTTTCATATTTATTTATTATATTTATGATAGTTTTTGGACAATTAAATCTATGGAGTTTAATTGTGTTTATTACCTTACCAATTGCAGTAAAAAACATAAAAAAACTATTTACTGCCGAAGACATTGCTACAATTGACAAAGAAACCGCTATGTTGCAATTGTCATTTGGTGTTTTGCTTGTAATTTCATTACTTGTTTAATATTGATATGGAAAGAAAAAACTTAATTCCAGTTATTATATCTCACTCACTTTGGGATTTGGTTATCTTTATTTTGTTTCCGCTAAATTGAGGACGAAATTATGATTAATGAAAATGTAAATAAGATTTTTTCTTCTATTGCTAAAAAATACGATTTAATGAATGCACTTTTAACCTTAAATATTGATAGAATTTGGCGAAAAAAAGCTATTTCATTATGCGAAATAAAAGATGGATTAAAAATTATTGATTTGTGCTGTGGAACAGGCGAAATGGTAAAGGAAATATTTAAAAGCAAAAAAGAAAATATTTTTGTTATCGGACTTGACTATAACGAAAAAATGCTTGAATTAGCATATCAAAAACTAAGTAATGTATCTAATATTGGACAATTTGAATTAGTTCAGGGCGATGCTTCAAATACCAAATATGAAAGTTCTTCATTTGATGTAGTTACAATAGCATTTGGACTTAGAAATATTAAAAATTGTGAACAGGCTCTTTTTGAGATGAATAGAATTTTAAAAAAAGACGGCAAACTTGTTTGCTTAGAATTGTCAAAGCCCGAAAATGCTATTTTTAGCAGTATATATAATTTATATTTTAATCATTTGCTTCCTTTAATAGGCTACATCGGAACAGGCGATAAAGGGGCATATAAATATCTTAGAAACTCTGTAAATCATTTTAAAAATAAGCAAGAACTAATACAAATTTTTAAAAAGTCTGGGTTTTCAAATGTTGGTTGTGTCCCATTAGCATTTGGAATTGCAGCAATTCATTATGGTAGTAAATAATAAAAAATTAATATTTTTAATAAAGGGGCTGTATCAAAACAAAAATAAATAGTAAAACACAAAGAGAGATTCTTCGCTTTCGCTCAGAATGACACCCCATTTTGTCATTCTGAGGGGATTTATCCCCGAAGAATCTCTTAATTCCTGTTCAATATTTTTTATTTTAATTGTTTTGATACAGCCCCTTTATATTATTATTTTAACTTATTTATTTTCCTCAAAAAAGGCACTATTTTTTCTCTTAAATAATAAGAAAATGGCTTAAAAACAAAATTTACCTCTCCAATATATTCTTTTATTTTGCCATTAAAGCCTTTTTTAAATCGATAAATTCCATAGGCAGGATTTTTTTCATCCTTATAACCCGGAATTCCACCAAAACTATATGTTGAAAAGCCTTTTTCTATTGCCCATTTTATTAAATTCCATTGAATTAAATGATTTGGCATTAATTCTCTGTGCTTTTGGCAACTCGCTCCATATAAATATGTTGTGGTTTTGCCATATGATAAGCATAAGGCACCCCCTAAAAGTTCGCCCTCAAAATATGCTAATTTTAAGTGAACATACTGCTCTCCTAAATTGTCATAAAGCCTTTGGAAATATGATAATGGTCTGCTATTAAAGCCTTTTCTCTTTGTTGTTTGCAAAAAGAGATTATGAAAAGCCTTTAAATCTTCTTTTGTGCCTGTTTTAATTACTAAATTTCGTTTTTCGCATTTTCTTATTTTATATCTTGTTTGAGAGTCAAAACTGTCAAAAACCTCCCCATTTGTTTTGCCTTCAATGTTAAGTAAATACACTATATGCGAGGGTGACGAATCTATTTCTCTGTCATCAACGAAAAGCACTTTTCCATTAAGTTTTTTAATACAATTTGCAATATTAATATCTTGCCTATCAATTAAAGGGTCAAATCTTAAAGCATATGCATTGTGCTTTTTCGCAAGTTCTAAAATGCCTTTGAACAATTCTAATAAAGTTTGTTCATCACCATCATCAATAACTGGTCCCCTTGGAGCAAATAAAAGATTTTTTCCATATTTATTCACAATATATATTGCAATACTTCCGATTATATTTTCATTTTTATCTTTTACAATTATAGCACAAAAATCTTGCCCTTTTCTCATACTACGCCAAACAAGCGATTGAAAAAGAGAAGAGTTATTGTGTTTTTTTAAAAAATCTTCGTATTTTGAAAAATCTTGCTCTTTCAAAAATTCATACAAGTTATTT
>Ga0265595_1000383_pt1 | contig 41624 bp, 38 predicted proteins | sample saktaG_15_FD_190148 | JGI IMG/M metagenome (GOLD analysis project Ga0265595, IMG submission 190148) | Saline water microbial communities from Sakinaw Lake, British Columbia, Canada - sak_2013_06_06_50m | ecosystem: Environmental > Aquatic > Non-marine Saline and Alkaline > Saline ...
CCTCCGGGATCACAATCAAAGTCAGAAGTCAGAAGTACGAAGTACGATCGAGAAGATAGAAGTACGAAGAACGAATGAGAAAACCACCCTGGGCTCCCGGGGTGGTTTTTTGCATTCCTGGTACAACATAGGCATAACAGTTGTTAAGTATTTTATAATCAATATGTTATAAATTGAGTAAGTTGCATTGAGATGCAATTTGAGGCAGTTTATTCTCTTTCATTATTACAGGCCGGATCTCAAAAGGATTGATTTCATTGAGTTTTACGAAATTTACGAAGCTACCTTTGGGTAAGATTTGCAATTAAGCACCATACAGAGAATGTGAACTGTTTATCACAATTTAATACGAACTTTCGTACTCTATTTTCAACCGTTCATACATCAAATCCCATCGTAGGATAAATAGGTTGTTCATTTGCACCTGAATTAACAAAGATCCCTTACTTTTAGCTAGAAGATAAATAGATATTACCATGCATGAGATCCGTTCATCTAACTTAACTTCAGATCTGATAGAGAGAATATTCCGTGATAAACACCTTGAAGGTCTGTTCCTGGATTATTTAAGGATTTCATCTTCGGCCCTGGATCTTATGGAAAAGCCGATGCATCTGACCCCTTTGCGCCGATTTACACTGACCACCGTATATGCCTGAATTTAATATATTTAAACAGGTCTATTACGATCGGCGTGGGATGGTTAAATCCGTCGGCTTTTCCAGTCATCTCAAATAATTCCACTCGAGTCTTTCATACAACGATTTCTTGTCGATGACACGGGCGGCTACGGAGGAGATAAGTCCGGCCAGAATGAACATGAAGATAGCCGAATGCCTGTCGGTCATCTCCAGCACAAGGATGGAGGAGGTGAACGGGGCACGGGTCAGCCCGGTTAAAAAGCCGATCATGGCAACCAGGATCAGCAGTTTGTTTTCCTGGTCGAGGTTCAATAGAGTCATCAGCAGTTCGCCGATGATTGATCCCGACGACAATGAGGTAGCAAAAACTCCTCCGGCAATCCCGCTGGTATAGGAGATGATAGCTCCGAAATAGCGGCTGAGCATCAACCATGCCGTAACCTCTTTGCCTTCGGTATTGAAGAGGATCTGGGTCATGACCTCTTTCCCGGGACCAAATGCCACATCTTTATTGAAGTAAAACAAACATGCCAGGACGACACCGGAGAGCCCCACCCAAACGATCCTCAGAAAAGGTTTTTTCAACTTTCGCTTGAGATAGATCAGTTGCAAAATCACTTTCCCCTGGTAAGCTCCAGCAATACCCGTAATCAAGCTGAACATGATGACATACCCGAGCATGGAAAACCCAATGGCGTCCACCTTCGGAAACCCGAGGAAGAGGTAAGGCCCGAGGATCCATTGTACGGTCATCCCGGAGAAGATTACAGCATAGAGCAGCGAGGATTTAAATGAGTTCAGACTGGTTCGGGAGAGCTCTTCAATGGCAAATACAATCCCTCCTAACGGGGTGTTGAAAGCTGCGGCCAACCCCGCAGCTCCACCGGCAATCAGCATCCGTCCCCTGTCGATATGCGGCCATTCTTTGGGGATGAACTTGTGGACGATGTAAAAAATAGAGGCGCTGATCTGAATCATCGGACCTTCCCGCCCGATCACTGCCCCACCAAGTAACGCTACGATGCTGCTTGCAAACTTGGCAACGAGAGCCCTTCCACCAAGCAGGAATCCTGTCGACACCTTTTTCGGATCCCGTTTGGGATCCAGTGCTGCCATCAGTTGGGGGATGCCGGAACCGGAAGCGGCCGGAGAGACTTTTTTTATGATCCACCAGCCTAATAACAGGCACACTGGTGTAATGATGAAGAAGAGCCAGGAGAAGTTGTCTTTGACCAGGTGGGAAAGCCTGTTGATATAGTCGAAGACCTTCGCGTAGAGAATGGCTACAAGCGCCGTCACCACGGAACCTACAATATAGGGCAGCCAGCTAAGGATTGAGTTGACAACCGTCTCGTTATAATGTTTCCTCCGGATGAAATCACCCAGTCGGGATAGTAACCCTTTCCCTGTTGCTACTGTTATATGCCACATGAAGAGGGCAAAGATAAGCCATTGGGATGATTTAATTTCGTACATTTATCTCAAATTTCCATTCTCTGAGTAATGGCCATGAAGTTTCATATACGCTATCAGGTCATCGTGTGGTCGCTGGTAATCATCGCGCTGATTATGGCGGGAGGTTTTCTCATCATCTCCTTTACCTACCAGGTACAGGACACCAGCAACACCATCATCGAAGAGAACATCAGCAACATCAGGGCAGCCAAGGAGCTGGAGATCACACTTCACGGCATCCGGGCAATATCGCTCAACTATATCATCGATAAGGACAGTACCTGGGTGGAGAGGCTCAGGGAGAAAGAGAGGGAGTTTGACAGGGTTCTGGAAAATGCGAAAGAGTCGGCCAACACCGCGGAAGAGACGATGCTGATCCAGCAGATTACAGCCCTCTTCGCCAATTATATGCAAAACCTCAACAGTGCACTGTCGTCGGAGAAACTGGGAGACACACTCATTGCGAATGCATTGCTGGTGCACGGAAGCCGCGACCTGATCAATACCATCGAGGACAAATGCGGCGCGCTGGTCCTTTCAAATCAGAATGACCAGTCGGACTATGAGCGTCGGATCCGGCGGAACAATGATATCATCCGTATTGCGATGTATTGGTTTGGTATAGGTGGACTGGCCCTCGGACTTATTTTGGGATGGCTGGTGGCGCGGATTCTGCTCAATCCTATCTACAAGTTGGTTCTCAAGGTAAGAGATGCCGCCGGAAGCGAACTGGTCGAACATGTGCGGATGTCGCCCGGCAAAGAACTGGAAGAGATTGACCTGCATATCAACCAGATGATCAAACGGATAAACCAGGCTCACGAAGATCTGAGAAAAAACCAGGAACTACTTGAGAAGTCACTGAAGCTGGCTGCGATCGGGAAGATTGCACCTGCCATTGCCCACGAGATTCGAAACCCGCTGGCGGCCATCAAGATGCTGATCTATACAATGAAGAAAGAGGGAGGCATCAGTGGAGAAAAAGAGTATGACTTGCAGGTGATTCTGGGCGAGATCAGCCGGATGGAGAGTTTTTTGCAGAATTTCCTGCAGTATGCCCGCCCAGGGAATCCGCAACTGAAGGAGGTTGAGGTGAAACCGGTCATCCGGGAGATGATCCATGTGATGGCTCCTCAGATGAAACAGAACAAGATCGAGCTAAAGGAGTCTCATGTGGATGGGAGAGTCTTCGTACAAACGGATACCGACCAGTTGAAGCAGGTGTTGATGAACCTTCTGCTGAATGCGATCGCAGCAATGAAGACAGGTGGAGTGCTGTCGGTCACCACAATAGTAGTCCGTGAAAAAAAGGAAGACGGACCGGCTGCATGGCTCCGGCTTAGCATCAGCGATACCGGAAGCGGAATTCCAAGTGAGATGCAAGAGTCGCTCTTTGATCCCTTCGTCAAAGGGAGTCCCGGTGGAATAGGATTAGGTCTCTCCATCTCGCAGCGGATCATAGAATTGCACCACGGACGGATCGTCGCCACCAATAATTCTGGTGAAGGTGCTACCTTTACCATCCAGTTACCAGTTTCTTCAACCACCGGTCATGAATAGGATCCTGATTGTAGATGATGAACCATCGGTTCGATACTCATTTAAAAAGTTGCTGAAGGAAGATCACTACGATGTGCTGGAAGCTGCAAACGGTGTTGACGCGTTGCGCTTGCTTCCCAAGGAGAGGCCCGACTTGATTGTGATGGATATTGAGATGCCCGGGATGACAGGATTGGAAGCCATCCGACGGATCAAGGAGATCAATCCCCAGCTGCCGGTAATTATCATGACAGCTTATGGTACGACCGACCGGGTGATTGAGGCGATGAAGTTGGGGGCTTACGAATACATGGAGAAGCCTTTCGACATTGATAAAATGCGGATGATTATCCGTGAAGCCCTGGGGATGAAGCTAATGACCGAAGGGGGGATCCACCTGCATATGAAGAGCAGGGAAGAGGCCCTTCCCGACCTGATTGTAGGAAAAAGTCCAGCCATCAAAGAGGTGTACAAAATGATAGGCAAGGTAGCTGCCAGCGATGCCGGCGTGTTGATCACCGGCGAAAGCGGTACCGGGAAAGAGATGATAGCCAAAGCGATTCACATGCACAGCAACCGTGCCGACAAGCCCTTTCTCACCATCAATTGTGCGGCTATACCTGATGCGTTGCTGGAGAGTGAACTGTTTGGCTTTGAAAAAGGAGCATTTACGGATGCCGGTAAAGCAAAATCCGGAAAATTCGAAGCCGTTGATACCGGCACGATCTTTCTCGACGAAATAGGGGATATGAGCCTTCCATTGCAGGCCAAACTCCTGCGCGTAGTGCAGGAGGGCACCTTTGAGCGGCTTGGCAGCAACAAAACGCAGAAAGTGGATGTCAGGATCATCGCCGCAACCAATAAAAACCTGGAACAGGGGATCATTACTAAAACATTCCGCGAGGACCTTTACTACCGACTGAAGGTGATTACCATCACCCTCCCCCCATTGCGGATGCGGATGGAGGATATCCCGCTACTCACCGAGTATTTCATTGAACGGCACAACCGGTCGATGATGAATGCCGAAATTACCATCCCCCAGGAGACGATGGATAAGCTTCTCTCTTACTCCTGGCCCGGGAATGTGAGGGAGCTGGAGAATGCGCTCAAACGGGCACTGCTGCTGAGCAACAACCAGATCATCACCCCCGACCTGATATCTGTGGACTCCGAAACAGAGCCTTCTGCTGAAACTCAACAAACCCCGGAAATCTCCGAAACAGAGGGAAAAGGTCCGGTCCCATTGATTGCACTGCAATTCCCAGGGGACCCCAGCAGTTTTGAAGGGAAACTCTACCACGAAGTCATCGGACAAACCGAACGGGAGCTGCTACATCTCACGCTCAACCATACAGGCGGAAACCAGGTGAAAGCGGCCAAACTACTGGGCATTTCCCGGGTGATGCTGCATGATCGGATGAAGAAATACGGATTGGAGTTTAACTGATCGTTTCCTTTACATTCCTGTAAGAAATCTTTACATTTCTGTATGGTATCCTTACATTATTTCTTCCGGGAGATCTCTATCCAGGCGAGATGAATTTTGTTAAATATCAGAAAACGAATTAGTTACGCAGTATGGCACAGAAGTTGTTACTCGCGTAGCAATTCGTTAACCAAAAAAACAAAAACAGATGAAAAAGAGTTTGCTTTATGTGCTGGTTGGGTTTGCCGCTTTGACGATGCTTACCACCAGTTGTGCCAAAATGCCGCAGGAAGAGTTGGATGCAGCCAATGCAGCTGTAGACGCTGCAAAAGCAGTGGAGGCCCATCGTTACCTGGCTGTCGATTTCAATGCCCTGCAGGATTCCATGAACAAGGCAACGACCATGATCGAAGCCCAGAAATCAAAATTTTCACTTTTCCGGAGTTACAAAGATGCCAAAGCAATACTGGCAGATGTTACAACCATGGCAGCTTCGTTGAAAGACGATGCCATCATCAGGAAGGAAGAAGTAAAAAATGAAGTTCAAGTTGCCCTGACTGAAACCAACACCCTGGTGGGAGAGGTTAAAACACTCATTACCAAAGCTCCACGCGGAAAAGAGGGAAAAGCCGCGCTGGAAGCGATCCAAACCGACCTGGCTGGTGTTGAAGCCACACTTACAGAGGTCGCTACGCTCCTTAACAACGGAGATTACCTGACAGCCCAAGAGAAGGGAAATGCCGCTAAGCAGAAAACCGAAGCTCTGAAAGCAGAACTGGAAGAGGCTATAGCCAAAACAAAACGGAAGTAATTGTCCTCAACGGGACACGTCTGATGTAGGGGCGACCGGCCCGGTCGCCCCTACATTTTGTATTCCTGTTGCCCCTACAATGTTTTACGGTAATCCCTGAAATGTTTATTATACTGAAAATCAGTTATACTCCATTCCTAAAGGGAACCTGATTTTCAGCAACTTTTCCCTTTAAGGTTGGGGTGAAAAGTTGCTGAAAAATGTACAGCTTTGTGTTTACCTTTGCGCTGTTGTTGTTAAATATTATCCCAGTCAATGAAACTCCGACAAAGAGGAAAAATATTTCTGGCCATAATCATTACAATGATCCTCACGGGGGGAGGCCTCTTGGTTCTTTTTTCCCTCTCTGCCAACCCACCGGTAGAAGACGTTGACCGTTGCAATCAGGTATTAAGTAAAGCCCGGCAGGCTGAAGCCGGGGAGTATGCCCGTGAGCTACTAACCGAGGCCGAGGTGGCTTACCGCGATGCGATGGTGGAGTGGAAGATACAGAACACCAAATGGTATATCGCCCGCGACTATACCTTGGTGAACCACAAGATTCAACTTGCCCTCCAAAAAGGGGAGGAGGCCTACAACAGATCTATCTCTGTCAAGGATTCGATGCATCACGATCTTGCAGTCGTCCTAACAGAAGTCGAAAAAGACCTCAAGCATTACGCCGACCATTATGGCGTATTGCCGGTGAATCAGCAATCTAGGCACGACTACCGGACAGCTGAAATGTTGTACCTGGAAGCTAGAACTGCTTATGAGCGGGGCAACTATAACCGGGTAGTTCCCAGGCTGGAGAAAAGCCGGGTACTGATCGGCGAATCCATCCGCAAGAACCAGGAGACCCTAAGATACTATTTTACCAACATACCGAAATGGAAACGGTGGGTGGATGAAACGATCAGCTGGTCCAGGGCCGACAATAAGTCGGTAATCATCGTGGATAAATTTGCCCGGAAGTGTTATATTTACTCGCGGGGTATTGAGATCCGCGCTCTGGATGCCGAGTTTGGTGTCAACTGGATTGGCGAAAAGAAACGGGTTGGCGATAAAGCAACACCGGAAGGGAAGTATTCCGTGACCAAAAAGAAAAGTAAAAAGGGGACCAGCTATTACAAAGCACTGTTAATCGACTATCCCAATACGGAAGATAAAGCGAGGTTTGCCGAGGAGGTTAGAAAAGGATTGATCTCAAAGCGTACCAGCATTGGCGGGTTGATCGAGATCCATGGTGGCGGAGGGAAGGGAATAAACTGGACGGATGGTTGTGTGGCCGTCACAAACGAAGATATGGATCAATTATTCCGGTATGCGGAGGTGGGTACCCCGGTAACAATTGTTGGTTCTCTTAAAACCCTGGATGAGATCCAGAATTCTACCAGGTAACATGGCAAAGATCTGAGTTCAGACTTCGGAACCGTAACATGGAAAACAACATGGAAGAGAGAATACCAGGCAGCAACTCGTGGAAGCGCAAGGCGGTCAGATTCGCCGTATTGATCCTGATGGCCATGTCGTTTTCGGTTTTCCTGTCGGTGGTCCTGATTTACCGGGCCGGGTCCATTGGAGAGGTGGTGGTTCGACTCATTCCTTTCCCGGAAGATGCTTCCCTGCTGAACCAGGTTCCCGTGGAGGAACTACCTGCTTACAAGCTTTCCGTTGAGAAAGATATTACCTCTATCCAAAAAAAACTCCGCAAACTGATCCCACAACTGCCTTACCTGGTTGTCAACACAACGAACAATACATTCAGGCTGATGCACCAGGACAAGGTGATCAGGGAGGGGGTGTGCTCAACCGGAAGCTATACAATACTCACGCGCGGTGACAACCAGAAGTGGGTCTTTGAAACCCCTCTCGGGATGATGAAAGTACGAAGCAAACAGGTGAACCCGGTATGGGTGAAACCCGATTGGGCATTCATCGAAGAGGGGCTTCCGGTGCCATCTCCACGCCACCCTTCCCGGTATGAGTACGGTACACTGGGAGATTATAAACTGGAGCTCAAAGATGGGTACATGATACATGGCACATTGTACAAGCGGTTTTTGGGCATGGCGGTGACACATGGATGTATCCGCCTGGGGGATGACGATCTGAAGGCAGTTTTTACAACCCTGAAAACGGGGTCCAACGTTTTTATCTATTAACACAGCCTGAGAGATGAACCCCAAACAACTATTAAGGAGAATATGGAAGGAGATTCACGATTTCATTCTCTGGTTTGCCCACTCAAAGCCGGCCATCATCCTGGCACTTCTCCTCTCTTTACTCCTTCCTGCTTATGTTTTTTACCTGGCTGTTGTCATCCCTGCAAGTTCCTGTGAACGCGAATTTCCTTCCGGTGATACCACAGAGACAGCACTGGTAGGCCTCAACCCGGACTCAAGCCAGATGATTTTGAAAATGGTCGACACGATCTGGGACCTCGAACTGGGAAAAGCCTACCTTTCAAACCTGCTTTTACTTACGTATCAGGATTCGGCGTACCTGAACCTGAACCTCTCCGACAGTCTCCTCCTTTTAGAGATCAAAGGGGTTACCGTGAGGGAATGCCCATTAACAGATATTCGGGTTACAAAACGACTGAGGTGTTTGAACAAATCGCAATTGGTACACTGGATTTCAACCCCTTTCCTCGGGAGGGCAGACCTCTCGACCATCCCCAAGATCAGGTACGTGGTTAAAGAGGCTCCAAAGGATACCAACGAAGCCGCTCTTCAAAGCGACAGCCCGATCCCTGCCGACACAAGTTCAGTCTATTTCAAGATTTATTTCAACCGGCATCTTGCCATCGAAGTGCGGCAGCTTGAAGATCCCTATGACCATGAGGAGGATGTGATCCACGACTATGAAAAGGAGATCCAGGGCGCTATCCGGAGTAAGACCATGCAGGCTGTCGTTGCCGGATTATCTCCTGAACCGGAGATCCTGATCCGCCTGGAAGTCAGCAAGGCCGATGCCCGGGCTATCTACAGGGGACTTCCTGTACATCCGGGGCTGGCGTTGAAGTTGCAGTAACTTATTGTAGCGGCAGTAATTTGACCTGTTTTCATTTCCTTCCCGGATCCTACATTGCCCAATATAGTATATGTTTCATGTCATTTAAGTTTGTGTTAAGGGGAAAAAGTGACACGATTTCGGAACTTTCTTCCGTCTGGAAAGTCAAAACAGAAAACGCTTAACCAAAGAAATCATGAAAACAGTTTTTTTATTCATCTGGACGCTCATCTTTTTAACCGAAAGTTCAGCATTCGGGCAAACAGATCTCAATGAGCAGGCAACCGTGATTCCATGCATGGCCCAACCAGCATCCTGTCATCAGAACATCCTCTATTCCCCCGCCTTCAGGGCATCGTGGACCATGTTAAAAGAAGATATAATAGGTGCTGATATCCGGCTCCGGTATCCGGTTCCACTGCTTCCCTGTTTAAATAACAGCCCGTTCCATCCGTTGCAGAATGAAGGGTGGTTTGTTCGCTCGGGCTATATCCAGCACGGCATCATTGATCAGATTCAGGAAGCGCTTAAGGCAACTTTCGGGATCACTGAGCATGATCTTGACCGGTACCGGAAGGAGAAGGAGGGCATCGTATGTTATTCCTACCTTCGAACATCCATCCGGTTCAAATACCCGTTCCGATCGCTGGAATGGCAGTTTGGAGAGGGAGATAAGCGGGTAGCGGTATCCTGTTTTGGGTTGCCGAAATTCGGGGAGAGACCTGATCCTGTAGAGCAAGTTCGCCGGCAGGTCACGATGTTTGATTATCGTTCTGATCATGATTTCATCATTCAGATCCCGGATGCCGACTCAACCAGGGAGCTGATCCTGGCTAAGGTTCCGTTTCAGGGTGATTTTTTATCGACCGTTGCTCATGTATCGGGACGTATTCAATATGGTTACCCGGATATGTTAACACGCCTGGATGAATTGATCGTTCCGAAGATCAACCTGTCGGCGGTGCAGCACTATACGGAACTGGAGGGCAAATACCTGACCAATCCCGGGTTTACCGATTATTTCTTTGCTTCAGCGTGCCAAAAGATCACCTTCTCGATGGATGAGGCGGGGGCTTCAGCTACTGTAAACGGGCAGATCATCAAGATCAAGGGCCCACAAAGCCGGATCCTGGCTTTCGACAAGCCATTTCTTTTGATTGTACGTACCATTGGATCAGCAGAGCCGGATCTCGTGATTTGGATCGCCAATACAGATTATCTTGTTCCTGTTTATTGAAAAACTGTAACTTAGACCGTTGAACCCATAATGAACCGGCAGTTTCATGATGAAGCAACAAGAAGATCCGGATATCGCATTAATCAGCTCCTTTATCGGGAACAACGACAGGAGATCGTTCTCTTCACTGGTTGAAAAATATCAACACGATGTCTATAATTTTTGTTACCGGTTTACTGGAGATGCGGATGATGCAGCGGATTGCTCGCAGGAGATCTTCATCAGGGTGTACAAACACCTCCCAAAATTTGGTTTCCGGTCAACATTCTCGACATGGCTTTACAGGATTATGGTAAATGCATGCAACGATATGGTGAAAAGCAGGGCATATCGGACAAAACAGGTCTCCATTGATGACGTGGCTACACATTCTCATGCCCCCGGTCCTGAACAGGATGCCATACATAAAGAGATACAGCAGGTATTTCAGGCTGCCCTTTTACGGATACGGGAGAAATACCGTACGGTGATCATCCTGCGGGATGTAGAGGGCAGAAGTTATGAAGAGATCGCCAGCCTTACCGGGATGAAACTGGGTACCGTGAGATCAACTCTGGCCAGGGCTCGTTTGGAGATGGCCGGATATTTAAAGGAGTATCGCTATGGACTGTAAAAAAATAGAGAAGCAGTTATCCGCATACCTTGACCAGGAGTTGGATGAACGATCGGCCAGAAAGGTAGAGGAGCATCTTGCAATGTGCCAGAATTGCAAGCAGACTCTTGAAAAGCTGAAAAATTACCTCACATTGGTACAAGAGGTTGATCCAATTGAAGCTCCTTCCTGGCTTGAGGCGCGGATTATTCAAGCAGTTGATCAACACGAAATGTCATCTCCTGAAAGGGAGACAACTCATGTAAAAGTGATCGCTATCCGGACCATTGCAGCTGTTGCTGCTATCCTGATCCTCGCTATTATCATTGTTCCTCCCCACTATTACAATTCTCAGAAGGTCACCGCTAATTTCTCTTTCAGGATGGAAAAAAAAGGCAAAGGGCCGGGAACCAGTAAGAAGGGAAAGGATATGCATGATCCTCAAAGGCTACTCTTTACCAGGATTGCAGATAGTTTACAAGGTAAAGTTGTTGCCGAAGATATTGATGTACATACAGGGCTGGCTAACTCCATCACCATCAGGATGACAAAGAAACGCTACCCTGCTTTTTATCAATGGATGACTGAACTCGGAATGGCTGAGCAGTTCCCTGAAACCCTCACCTTGACATTAAATCCCTATGTGACCATCCAGGTATGGTTTCCGGGAAGAAAATTGGTTACCGGCGATTTCAACGGGGATGGCTTCGACGATCTGGCTTGTTATTATTATAAAGGCCATCATGCAGGATACTGGTTCATCGCTTATAACAACAGGGCTGGAAACTTTGAAAAGCCGATCCCATTCACCTTTTCCGATACCCTTCCATGTTCCACTGGTCAGGCGACATTCCTTGCAGGAGATATAAATGGTGATGCCTTCGACGATCTGGTCATTTACTTGCATCCGGATTCCCCGTCAGGTCGTTGGTTAGTCGCCCTGAACGATCGACATGGTGCATTTCTTCCATTGCGTATAATGGATGTTGGAGCAGATACCGGGTCCAGCGGAGATTCCTGTTCTCCGTTTGTTGGAGACCTCAGTGGTGACGACCTGGATGATATAGGCGTCCATGTTCACAATGGGGAATTCACCGGAAAATGGATTATTCAGAAGAACCTGGGAGAGGATCGCTTTGGCTCTCCGGAACTCCTGCCCATAGAGCTAGAAGGCCAGGGAGCCCGGGATCGCTATTTCCCATTGGTGCTGGATTACAATGGTGATGGATGGGACGACGCCCTCATCTACTGGCAGGGTGGACCGCGCTCAGCCTCCTGGATAGCAGCAGCTAATCTGAAAAACGGGACATTTGCATCGGAGTTCAGGCTATTGTATGCTTTTATGGGAGACTATATTCCTTTCCCGGGCGATTTCAACGGCGATGGATATGCTGATTTCCTGGTGAAACTTGGGCCCATGGATGAACAGGGTGAATGGTATATGATGATAAACAATAAAAAAGGCAGATTCGAAAATACCTATGAGGTCCTTATTGGTTCTCAACCTGATTTTATTGTTGAGTAACAGCCTTCGTGATCTTTTGAGATATCCTATGTGAACGGTGTGGTCAATATATTTTTCCCGTCGTCACAAGGTCAGAATAACCTCGGAAACAACTCCGGCACTCTATTGATATAATCGATGTACCCTTTCCTTCTTTGGAGGTTTCGCTTCTCGATCATCGGGATGCTGATGAAGATGCTGCCTGTACCTGTTCATGCTATTTTCCTGTGATTTCCCTGTAGATTCTGAGAACCTCGTCCCTTTTATCAGGAGGCGCTTCAACATACCCCCATCCAAACTCCATTTCTGAGATGCCTCCCAGAGATGAATCTGTCCGTTCGATGATTGAGTGGGGAATGTTCTGGCCCTTTAATACCTCTTTCATGCGTTCGGCTTCAAAGGCGTTATCGAGTCGTAAAATTTTTTCAAAGTGTTCCATAAAAGTCTATTTGGTTTTATTTATTACAAAGATAACGGATGTTCGTGGAAAAACGGTTTCTGGTTGCCTGTTACCGGGAGTTTTTTCACTTCCTGACCCCCTGACCTCATGACCTTCTGACCTAAAAACATATTGCCCAATTACCAATTTCCTTTTTTCTTTATATCTTTATAAGCTCAATCTAAAACGAACGCCATGAAAAAGATTCTTGCCCTTCTGAGCCTTTTCCTGTTTTTAGGTACAGCAACCATTGCCCAGGAAGACTATTCTAAAAAATCTGATCAGCAGGATCAGAATGAGATCAAAACACTTTTCCATAAAGGAAAACCACATCCGAAACCTGTGTTTGGATACTTTATTGGACCCGAGGTTGCCTACACTCAGTTCACTGGAGGTAAAAATGTCTTTCTTTTGGGACTGAGTTTGGGCGCAACATTCAATCACTGGATCTCAATCGGATTGTCTGGTTATGGAATCATCAACTCCGGCAATATTGAATATGATAACCTCGTCTACGATGATGTTGATCATGATTGGCAGGATGCAAATCTATATGGTGGCTATGGAGGTATTTTACTAGAGTTCCGTGTGCTTCCGAAATCTCCGGTTCATGTTTCATTTCCTATCCTTATTGGAGGAGGTGGATTGACGTACATGTATCGGCCCGATTATATTAATAAATACGATTGGGGCGGATACCAGACTGTAGACTGGGATGCCTTTTTTGTGGTTCAGCCGGGTGTGCGTGTTGAATTCACCATTGTGAAATTTTTCAGGATCGGAGTTGGGGCGAGTTATCGCTACACCCCGGATCTAGACCTGGTCAATAGCTCCAAGAACCTGATCAACCAGTTCAACGCGAACCTTTCGTTGAAATTCGGAAAGTTCTGATCTGAAAATCAGGGATGATTCTATGTAGTGTTCTCCCAGTGAGCGATTTTTGTTTGCTCCTACGCTGTTTTTGGGAGGGTCAGAATAAACTCGGCACCTATATCCAAGGTACTGATGGCACGGATAGTTCCCCTGTTTTTTTCGATGAGCTCGCGGCAGATTGCCAAGCCAAGTCCGGTTCCTTCTTCCTGCTCAGTACCTGGTTTGGATGCATGGAAATCCTCATCAAACAGGTGGTCGATGGTCTGAGGATCCATCCCTATCCCATTATCCTTTACCGATAACTCTACCGCATTGGAATTGACAAAATCGTTGGCTATAATCTCAACCAATCCTTCCTTAGGTGTAAACTTCAGTGCATTGCTTAGCAGGTTCCGGAGAATTGTCTCAATCATGTTGATGTCGGCATATATTTTCAATCCTGCCGGGATGCTGATTGTCATCGAGATCATTTTCTCCTCAGCTTTTTCAGCGAAGAGATCCACAACTTCTTCGACAATGGCCTGCAAGTGAAAGTATTCGGGCTTGTATGTCAGGATCCCTTTTCGGGTTTGATACCATTGTATCAGGTGCTCTGAGAGCCTGATGACATTGTCGGAGGAACGGGATATCGAACCGATGATACGGATTCGTTCTTCAGGAGTCAATGTGTCGAATTCATCAAGCAATATCTGGCTCAAGCCATGAATGCCCGATATTGGTGACCGCAGATCATGTGCAACAATGGAGAACAACCTGTCTTTTTCCAGGTTTAGTAGGGTCAACTTTTTGTTCTGGGCCTGGATGATCTGGATTTCCCTGTTAACCATCCTCTGAAAGAAAAATATCCCGATAAATCCTATCAGCAGAAGAACGAGAAAAATAGCTGAACGGGTTATAATTATCTTATAAAGGGTGTGAATAAAATCTGAGCTGGAAGTCGTCACACTGATACCACCCCGGATCTGTCCTATGCTATATCCTTGTTTGGCATGGCAATCCAAACAGGATGTTTCAACCAGAAGGGGAGCCATGTACCGGAACATTTTCACGGAATCTTTTTCAACTAATTCGAACTGTTCGGAAACTCCCTGATCAAAAGACTTCAGCGCTTTCCGTTCCCAATCGTCTGCTTTGTTTTTTGGACGGATGGGATTCAGGCTGGTGATGTGATAGAGGATATCATTCTTTTTCCTGGCAATTTCAGAGATCTGCCTGGTCATGTAGGCCGGGTTGACCTTCGTTAGTTTCATGCCATTTGTGGCAGTGAGGTCTCTCAGCGAGTCCTCCAAAAAAGGATTTGGTTGTACCGTATCAGAAACAACAATGTAGACACCACCATGAGAAGAATTCCACGATCGTGTGGCTACGATCTCCTGGAAGAAGGCCCTGGAGGATGCTTCTACAATTTGTTTGCTAAAATTAATAGAGAAATGTAGTGAAAAGAGGTAGGTGCCAAAAACGGCTACTCCCCAAACCAAATAGAGAATAAAAAACCTCTTTTTTTTCATGAAAAATTCGATATTGATGTAAAAGTACGACTAAAATGGCTATTTCCTGTATGTTTTTGAAAGGGGTAGTGCACTCAACCCATGCAGGAAGACACTTAGCAGGATGGTAAGCACCACCACCGACATGATCTGTTCATAGCCTTTCACCCCTAAATGGATGAGGACCACCAGCAGGTAAAGGATCGAAGCGATCCCCCGTGGACCAAACCAGCCGATAAACCCAACCGATTTCCAGGAGAGCCCTGACCCCATCAGGCTGATGCCAACGGGGACCATCCGGATGACTGTAAGACTCAGGAGAGCATAGATCCAGGTAGTGAGATTCCAGAAGGGTATGGCCACAGGGACCAGGATCATCCCGAAGAGGAGGAAAATGAAAAGTTCCAGCGCCTCACCTTCGGCCTCTCCGAAAGCCTGAAGGCGTTCCCGGATCTGTGGAGTGTGGGTGCCCAGGAAAAGACCGGCAAAGAAGGTAGCAATGAACCCGTTGCCATGGACCATCTCCGCCAGCGAAAAGGCTATGATGGCCAACGCCAGGGAGGAGAGCCGCTGGAAGGTGTCGTTCATCCAGCCCGCCTGGGAAGCCTTGTCGACCAGCCGGCCACCGAACCAGCCAACGGCTGCTCCGATCAGGGGTCCCAGGATCAGTTGTTTGAGGGTGAAGAAGATCCAGTAATGGACTTCGGCATGAGCTCCGGGTGTTTCCGAAAGGGCTGCCATACAGATCAAAATAGGAGGAAGGGCGATGCCGTCGTTCAGGCCGCTCTCCACATTGATTGCATGACGGATCTTTCCGGGAATCAACGTGGAGGTGATCACAACTTTCCCCAGGGCGGCATCGGTTGGTGAAAGCAGGAACGCCATCAGGCAGAGCGCCCAGATACCAACAGAAGGGAATAGCGGAATGGCGAGCAGAGTACCGGTGAGCATGGTGAGCGGAAGCCCGATCAATAACAACCGGAACGGGATCCCTTTTTCCCTGGACAAGGTGCGCAGGTTGATAAGGGAGGCGTCGATGAAAAGGATCAACGCCAGGGTGAGTTCGCTGATCACTTTAAGGAATGGCGCCCGGATGCCGCCTTGCAGGAAATCGACAGGGAAAAAACTGGCAGCTAGCCCAACCGCCACAAATACCATGGGAGCCGTGATCATCGACCTGCCCGAACTCTTTGAGAACAGGCCATAAGCAAAAACAAGCATTGCAGCGAAAAGGAAAATAGGGTAGTCGTGCATGGGGGTAAAGATAAAAAAAAGCGAGATAGCGAAATAGCGAGAAACGAAATGATAAATTTTCGTCTTGGAAGAAGATTAACTAGTTGGATAACTATATCGTACATTTGCTCTGGTTTTCAGGAAGACAGCTATGCGATAATTCATCCTTGACCGATATTTCGAAAAAACGAGCTACTTTTACTTTGAAATTTCTGAAATGCATCTGAATCTCGACATACCTACCATCATCTTCATCCTGGGGACCACACACCTGATGCAGGTATTGGTCTTCTTTCACCAGTATAGGGTGAACAAAACCTACCCGGGTGTTGGCTGGTGGCTGCTGTGGAGTGCCGCGGAGGTAGTTGGATTTCTTGCCATCCTGCTGCGGGATATCCCGGCATTGTTTCCGCTGGTGATCATCCTCCAGAACTCCATGATTGTTGCAGGAACCATCTTTCTCTACATCGGGGTCAACCTCTTTCTTGGCAGGAAGGTCAACCTGAAGCTGATCATTCCCGTGTTGACGCTATTCCTGGCGGGTCTACTCTATTTTCTTTTCGTTGACAACAACATCCGGATCCGATCAGTGGTGGTCAATGTGACTCTTGCAACGATCCCCTTCTTCATAGCCTATAGTCTGTTTGTCAACAAACGTAAGGCCATCAGGGCCTCGGCAAATTTCAACGGTGTTGTTTTCATGCTCCATGGGCTTATTTTTACCTTTCGTACCGGCATGATCATTGCCGGGGTCCAAATCGAACATTTTTTAACGCCAACCCTGTTTAACTTCATCCCGTTCTTCGATGCCCTGGTAGTGAGTCTGCTATGGACATTCGGGCTGATCATCATGCTGAACCAGCAGTTAAATTCGGATGTTTCTGAGGCAAAGGAGCAGTTACAGCAGATCTTTAATACCAGCCCCGACGCGGCATCCATCACCCGGTTGGAAGATGGCCTGATGGTGGATATCAACGAAAGTTACAGTGCCATTACGGGATACTCCCGGGAAGAGATGATTGGGAATTCGTCCGTTACTATCAACATATGGAAAGATATTTCAGACCGGAATCAGGTAGTATCCTTGATCCAGAAACAAGGGCATTGTGAAAATTACGAAGCCACATTTATCCTGAAAGGAGGACGTGAAATTATCGGATTGATGTCGGCCAAACAAATTGACCTCCAGGGTGTCCCGCACATCATCAGCATCACAAAAGACATCACGGAACGAAAACGCATCGAACGGAATATTCAGGAGAAGAATCAGCAACTCCAGAGTGTGAATGCCGAGAAAGACAAGTTTCTTTCGATCCTGGCTCACGACATGCGGAACCCGTTCAATGCTTTCCTTGGATTGACACAGCTCCTGGCGGAGGATCTGGCCGATATGGAATTTGAGGAGATTCAGAAAATCGCGGTTAGCCTCAACAAATCGGCCGTCAACCTCTACCGCCTGCTTGACAACCTTTTGGAATGGTCTTACATCCAACATGGGAAACTATCCATGCATCCGGTATTGATCTCGCTCCAGGAAAAAATTTATCAGATCGCTGAAGTGGTGGCGGATTATGCTCCCAAAAAGGGAATCAGGATCGAGTATGCAATTCCCGCGGATGCAACAGTTTTCGCCGACGTACACATGTTCGACGCCATCATCCGAAACCTGGTGTTTAATGCGGTTAAGTTTACGCCGGCAGGTGGCAGAATTACCATTTCAGCGAAGTCCCTGGAAAATAAGATGACCGAAATATCCGTAAAGGATACCGGTATAGGGATCCCTCCCGACTTTCTGGGAAAATTATTCACCCTTGATCAATCGACCAGCCGTAAGGGAACAACAGGGGAGCCTAGCACCGGACTTGGACTTATCATCTGCAAAGAGTTCGTTGAGCGCCACGAAGGCAGGATATGGGTGGAAAGCGAAGAGGGAAAAGGGAGTGTGTTTTCATTTACGTTAACTTGTAGCCAATAATCTGCCTTATATTTTCTCAGGCAGTATTCTTGTCAATTTGAATATTTCATGTCTGAAGATTCGATCCGCGAACGTGATTTCTCATCGGAACTGACCTTTTCCGCTTCCCGCAGCAGCGGTCCGGGCGGACAACATGTGAATAAGGTGAGTACCAAAGTGGAACTCCGGTTTCATGTCATGGAGTCAAAATTACTCACACCTGAAGAGAAGGAGTTGATCCTGGAAAAACTGGCGAAACGGATCAACCAGTTGGGCGAACTGGTGCTGGTTTCTCAAGTGGAACGAAGCCAGTTGAAGAATAAGGAGAAGGTGATTGAGAAGTTTTACGACTTGCTGACAAAAGCGTTGACACTGCGAAAGAGACGCAAGCCAACCAAACCTTCTGCTGCTTCTAAAGAGAAACGGCTGGAGGAGAAACGGTTGCAGGGGGAGAAGAAGGAGAGACGTAAGACGTAAGACGTAAGACGTGAGACGTGAGACGTGAGACGTAAGACGTGAGACGTAAGACGTGAGACGTGAGACGTGAGACGTGAGACGTGAGACGTGAGACGTGAGACGTGAGACGTGAGAGATAGGAGAGTAGGGTTGTTGGAATATTCTGTCCGCTTGGTTATCGCCGATTCTTTCCGATCTTTGTATCCATGTTCCGAATCCGTAAAATATCGAATCCATTCCTGGAGGTGAATCGCCGGGCGATGGAGAAGGTAAGGCAGATCATCCGGGAGCAGTTCCCCGACATCCGGGAAGAGAAGATCCTTGACGTGTCGGAGCAGATGGTCGACCCACTCAAATATCATTACCAGGCGACATTGATCGTTGCAGAGGATTTTAACGAAACCATCCGCGGGTTTGCCCTATTGCTATACATGCCCGACCTGGAATTTTGTTTCCTGGATTTTTTAGCGGTTTCTCCGGGCAAACCCTCTTCCGGAATTGGAGGAGCCTTATATGAACGCCTCAGGGAGGAGGCAGAAGCATTGGGAGCTATCGGGATCTTTTTTGAATGTTTGCCCGATGATCCTGCCTTGTATCGGGATCAGAGATACATTCCTCAAAACAAAACCCGGCTTGCCTTTTATGAGCGTTATGGCGCCCGTCCAATTACCAATACGCTCTATGAGACGCCGGTGAAGGCCGACGAAGAGGGGGCCCCCTACCTGGTATTTGACGGACTGGGAAAATGCGATACCATTCCCAACAACCGCACCCGTGAGATTGTAAGGGCTATCCTGGAGCGCAAATATGGCGATTATTGTCCGGAATCCTATATGGACAAAGTTGTTGACAGCATCGTGGAAGACCCGGTCACCCTGCGTCCGTTCCGTTACCTGAAAAAGGAGATCCCCGCTTCGTTCCGGACGGTTCTCCCTGAGAAACAGAAGATATTTTGGGTGATCAACGACCGGCATAGCATTCACCATATCCGGGAAAAGGGATATGTGGAATCACCCGTGCGGGTGGCAAGTATTGAAAAGGAACTCGTAAAGACCGGTATCTTCCGAAAGGGGAAAGCGGATGAGTATCCCGAAAAGTTCATACTGAATATCCACGACCGGGGCTATGTATCTTATTTTAAGCGGGTCTGTAAAAATCTTTCCCCCGGTAAATCGGTCTACCCCTATGTCTTTCCCATCCGCAACAGCGCCAAACCACCCAAAGAGTTATCGGTACGTGCCGGGTACTATTGTATCGATACCTTCACCCCCCTGAATCAAAACGCTTACCTGGCGGCCCGGTGGGGAGTCAACTGCACCCTCACCGCAGCCGACGAGATCCTTGAAGGGACACGATCAGCCTATGTGCTGACCCGGCCCCCCGGTCACCATGCAGAGAAGAGAGTGTTTGGCGGGTTTTGCTACTTCAACAATTGTGCGATCGCTGCCGATTATTTGAAGGAGTTTGGCAAGGTAGCCATTTTGGATATTGATTACCACCACGGCAACGGTCAGCAGCAAATTTTTTATTCCCGCAATGATGTGCTAACGGTCTCTATTCATGGTCATCCATCGTTTGCCTATCCCTATTTTTCAGGGTTCAAAGAGGAAAAAGGCAAAGGAAAGGGGATGGGATACAACATCAACTATCCGTTGCCGGAAGAGATCGACCCGGATGCTTATAAGACAACGTTGCAGAAAGCCCTGGAGAAAATTAACTCCTTTTCTCCTGAGTTCCTGATCGTGGCGCTCGGGTTGGATACGGCTAAAGGAGATCCGACCGGCACCTGGCGGCTGGCATCCAAACATTTCAGGCAAAACGGTGAACTTATCGGCCGCTTGCAGCTGCCTACCCTAGTGGTGCAGGAGGGGGGCTACCGGCACCAGGCGCTGGGGAGTAACGCCAGGGCTTTTTTTACGGGGTTTTTTGAGGGAAGAGGGACGAGGGACGAAGGACGTAGGACGTAGGACGTGGGACGTGGGACGTGGTTATTTTTTGAATGTCAGTTCGAACATGGCTCCTCCCTGGGGACGGTTGTTGAGGGAGATACCGAATCCGTGCTGGTGAGCAATCTCCCGTGTTAAAGTCAGGCCGATCCCCTGTCCGTTTTTCTTGGAGCTATAGAAGGGGGTGAATAGCTTTTTCTGAACTTCCGGGAGGATCCCTTTTCCCGAATCTTCCACCCTGAGTTGATTTTTTGAAGGATCCAGTGTGATGACGATCTCTCCGCTTCCGGCGATCGCCTCGACAGCGTTTTTTATCACGTTTACCAGCATTTGCTCTATCTGAGCTGCATCCATTTCGAGGAGATAGGGAAGCGCTGGAACATCAAGTGACAATGCAACCTCATGGTTCAGGCAATAGGGTTGCATGAGGTTGACAATGTTGTGCAGGTAATGGTTCAGGTCGCAGGGTTTCAGGGTAGGGGCAGGGAGGCGAATAACATCATCCGGATGGCCTTTCCGAATGACTCTTTCTCTGCAGCCAGCATCTCATTGGTCAGCTCATCGATCAGGATAAAACTGTTGCGGAATCCCAGGTTCATAAAATGTGCTTTACTGATCCGGAAATTCCGGATGCCGTTCAAGCGGAGGGTCAAAGGGAATTCTTCCTTCAGAGATAACATGGGTTCTGCAAACGGAGAGGAGAGATCACCAAGAGGTGTCCCCACCATGTCGTCAAGTCGCACGCCCAGAATCTCTTCTGCTGAATGGTTCAGTTGCCGGATCTTCTCACTCCCATCCAGGATGATAATTCCGATAGGAGCGGCGTCCATCAGCTTTTGCAGAAAGAAATGTTGCTCCTGCTGAATCGTTCGCTCTTCACGGAGCTGTTCAATCATACTGTTGAAAACGGTGATGAGTTCATCAAGCTCTTTGCTCCCGACACGCTTGTAGTTGATCGTAAAATCCCGGTCACGGATCGACTGGATCCCGGAGGAGATCAGGTCAAGCGGGCGGATGAGATGACGGTAGATCCGGAAAGCGATGAAAAAAGAGAGGATCATCCCTGCTTCAACGATCAGGAACCAATATTTCTGGCTGAGAAAATAGTCGAAGGCAAAGAAGGCGATCACGCCATGCAGAAAAAGCAGGTAGAGAATGAACTGATATTTAAGTTTCATCCTTTAAGTTGTATTTTTCAATTCGCCGATAGAGGGCATTCCTGCTTATCCCAAGGGATCGGGCAACGTCACTGATACTGTTCCCATGAAATTTCATCGCACGACGGATCATCTCCACCTCGATCTCCTCCAGGCTCATCTCACCCACGGCAGGGAGCTGAAGGGCGTTTCTTCCCCTCACGTGTGAAAGTTGCGTCTTGAATTGCTGGATATCCAGCAGATCGGTATCGCAGAGAAGCACCGTTCGTTCCACCAGATTTTTCAATTCACGGATGTTGCCGGGATAAGGAAGCTCCGAGAGCCATTCCATGGCTTTTGTGGTAATTCGTAGAGATGGCCGGTCGTAAAGAGGACGAAGATTATTCAGAAACTGGTTGACCAGCAACGGGATATCTTTTTTCCGTTTGCGGAGGGGAGGGAGTTCTATGGTGATCAGGTTGATGCGGTAAAGGAGATCTTCCCTGAACTTCCCTTCCAGCACCAATTTTCCTAGATCCTGGTTGGTGGCTGCGATGATTCTTACATCCACGCTTCTCGTCTGACTGGATCCCAGTACTTCGAATTTTCGCTCCTGCAGCACCCTTAGGAGTTTCACCTGGCTTGTCAGATCCAGCTCGCCGATCTCATCCAGAAAAAGCGTACCACCCTGGGCCTCCTCGAATCTCCCGGTCCGGTCGGTTTGCGCATCGGTAAACGCTCCTTTTTTGTGACCGAACAGCTCACTCTCAAAAAGGGCCGGGGGAATCGCTCCAAGGTTCACTTTAACAAACGGCTGATCACTCCGGTTACTGTTTTCGTGGATGGCTTCCGCGATGAGCTCTTTGCCGGTGCCACTTTCTCCGGTAATCAGGACCGACGCGTTGGTGCGACTGATCCCGGCCGGATGCCTTCCGGGAAGTCTCTTTTTGCGACAACTTCAGGGCTGTCCTTACCGAGTCAAGAAGAAAATCATTGTTCCATGGCTTGTTCAGAAAATCTGCAGCGCCCGCTTTCATGCCATCAATCGCCAGCGACATGTGACCCCAGGCAGTGATCAGGATGACCGGTAGCTCCGGATAGGCTCTGATTGAAGGATAATTTTAGCCTCCTCAGGATCTGTGGCGGTTCTGGCGCTAAACCCGTGTTGTGTAAGCAGGAGAGAGATCGCAGCCAGGACTGCTTTATCGTCGTCGACAATCAGGATCATGTTTCAAATATAATGATTTCAATACAAATCACTCTTCATAGAGTGCCACGGCCGGGTCGACTTCTGAAGCTTGCTTACTGGGCGCGAGGGCACAGAGAATGATCAATCCATACAAAAAGAGCAGAGAACAACCGATTGCGCCAAGAGCTCTGCGCAGACCGATTTCCGCCTTACGGAGGTTGATGTTGTACCACAGCAACCCAAACAATCCAAGAATTACATTCAGGATCAGAAATTGAATCAGAAGGATTTTTACAGAGGCTCCGAAGGACCTTCTGATCCCTATCTCTGAGGCCCGTTCCAGGATTCGCGTGATATTGATATTGACCAGGTTGAGGGCTGGAAAGGACATGAAGAGAAGGAGGAGAACCGCTAATATCAGAATAAATAAGCCGATTTGTGTACTTTCCTCCCCGCGCAGAAGGTTCCGGGTAAAAACTTCCAGGTACCGGTCGGCATACGATGATACCTTACTCCATTCTTCCGGATCCGGGAACTGAAAGTCGCGAAGCGTCTTCTGATATTCAGCCTTCACCTTATCCGGATCTGTACCCTCTTTAACCTGGATCACCCCGACAAAGGATCCGTTGATCCGTTTCTCAAGATAATCCGTACCTGCTGTCGTAAAAGGCTGGTATATGTTGGCAAACGGAAATGTCTGGTTAATGCTGGTCTCCTCTATTACACCTCGAACGGTGAAGTCAAATCCGTCGATCTTCATTGTTTTTCCAAGACATTCCGTGGTCCCGAAATATTGGAGGGCTGTGGTACGATCCACTACAACTACTTTGTTTGCCAGGTCGACATCCTGAAATGAAAAGGGTTTGCCTTTGATAAAATCGAAGCTGAAAACCTCCCAGAAATCTGCATCAGTATATTTCCGCATAGCGGTGATCTTGTGATCGCCTGAATAGCAGGTAACCGATGAGGGTAGCGATAGGATACTCACGCGTTCAGGCAGTTTCATCTTTCTGAGGGTCTGATCATAGAAATAGTAGGAGGCTGAACCGCGCATCCTGCTGTTGTTCTTATCATTTTTGAATGTGCCGCCAAAAATATACAGCAGGTTCTCCTTGTTTTTTTCAGGACCATGGCTCCCAAAGGTGGAGTCGTAAACGGCCGAAAGGACAATCAGCACCATCAGGGTAATGCTGATACCAAACAGGCTTACGAAGGTGAAAAACTTATGCCGTTGAAGAACGTTCCAGAAGGTTATCAGATAATTTTTAATCATGACTCTTAGGATTTATACGTTGTTTCAATCAGGATGTTCATGATCTCTTCTCCGATGCCACTGTCGAGATTTCCGGTCGGCTCGTCGGCAAGGATCACCTCCGGACTACCCACGATGGCCCGGGCGATTGCCACACGTTGCTTCTGGCCACCGGAAAGCTGAGAGGGATAATGGTCCATCCGGTTCGCGAGCCCGACTTTTTCGAGGGCCTCCCTGACCAGTTTTTTACGTTCAACTGGTTTCATCCCCCAGTTTCGAAGGGGAAGCGCCATCATAGACCACCTCTCCCTTAGTAGGATTGTCCAGGAGTCCCATGATGTTCAACAGGGTACTTTTTCCGCTTCCCGAAGGCCCCATCACAGAGGCAAACTCACCCTTTTTCACGTTGAGTCTGATCTCTTTCAGCGCAACGGTTTCAATGGTTTTGGTCTGGAAAACCTTTTCGATGTCAACTAATTCTATCATTTGGATTTTGGTTTATACCCCTCCCTTAATCCCTCCCCTCAAGGGGAGGGGCAGGGGTGGGGTCATTCTGTAATTTTTATACTTTTCCTTCGTTCATACGCTTTCATGTTCGACACGATGACCTGCTCTCCGGCCTCCACGTGAGATCCGATCTGATCCTTGAGCCAGGTAATTACCCCTCTGCGTCCGGAGGCAATCCTCGATTGATCCACCTTTTGCCGGAGCTCGTTGATCATCCGTTCCTGGATCCGGATGTTGATTTCAAGTTCCTGCAGCTGCGCTTTTTTGGAGGCATAAAGGTTGGTGATCTGATGCTCCATCTGGGTCAGTTCCAGAAGGGCTATCTGGTAATCCAGTGCGGCTTTTTTCACCTCTTCCTGCATCGCACCACCCAGGGCATATAACTTCTCTGCATTGTCGAGTTCAACCTTATACCACTGATTGCGCAGTTGTTTGATATCCCGTTGATTCTCCAGGTCGGAGATGTTCTTTTCCAGTCCCAGTCGGGCCTTTTCATATTGGGCTTTAAAGAGGTTCAATTGATCTTCTGATTGGTTCCGTTGGTTGAACACCGAAGTGAGATCCAGTTCGAGGATGGACACGCCAGAGTCTACTGCGGTGCCTGTGGGAGCCAATACATTCCTGATCTGTGTTTGAACCGGGCTTGTAATCACCTCTTCAAATTCAGGCAGAACAGTTCCGGTTGCATTCAGAGTAGCATTCAGATCTCCTTTGATTGCTGTGGAAACAAGTATCTCGCTTCGTTTTACCGGGAAGGTAATCAATTGGTTGAAAAAAAACAGAACCACTAGAATGCATAGAAATGCAGCGCTGGCAATCAAAATCCTTTTTCTTTTTCGCTGTCTGATTTTTTCTGCCGGAAGTTCTCTGTCCATGGGCGCCTATCCTTGTTGCACAAAGGTGTACCAAAAACATGCCATTCAACATAAAATACACATAATCAGATAATTATAATTTGAAAGAGGCTTTGAATGTGTTCGGAATCGAACAGTTTGTTCGGGAATAGGAAGGATGAGGGACGAAGGACGTAGGACGAAGGACGAGGGACGAGGGACATGGTGATTTCGAAGTCTTACACATTAGGTTATGGAATATGTTTGTATGAGGGATTTGGACTGCTTCCACAAACTGGCCCGGGTATCAGCCCAAAGACATGGCCTTTAATTCAGTTCACACACTCTTTATCGGGTCCTATCTGTTCGGAATGTACCGGTCTACCAACAATGGAGACTTGTGGGAGCCCTTCAACAACGGATTACCGTTCGATAAATTAAGTCCGGATGCACGTGGTAATTCCGTTGACCGGATCACATTCATGAACTTTTATTTATACTGCATCATTTATTTCTTTGGAGCATATATGATACCTATAAACCTGGATGCATCGGATACCTGGCTACCGGTGAACGGGGGATTGCCGAATGATCCTACTACAACCGACCTTACCGGAGCCCCTATAAATATGCTATATCTTGCAGCTTCTAACCAGGGACTGTTCCGGAACATATACCCTGTAGGTGTCCAGGTAAACTCAGGGGAGAACACCTGCACGGTATCCATCAGTCCGAATCCTGTTCACGGGAATGCTACCTTCACGGTCCACCTGGTTCAACCACAACGGCTTTCCCTTACCATCTGGAACACACAGGGAATTTCATGCGGTACGGTCTTTCAGGGGTTCCTGTCGGAAGGGACAACCAACTTGCCATGGGAAACTTGCTCTTTGTCTTCAGGACTGTATACATACCGCCTCATTGGAGAAAAATCAGTGACGACGGGTAAACTGATCATCCCTTGAAATTTCAAAAGTCCATCTCAATCTATTCGATCTGTATCGGGGTTTCGGTGATCCTGATCTGGGTCATGCTGTTGATTGAAGGGAACCCTAAGCCTTCACCATTTTCTGAAAAGGATTCAGCATAGAGAAGATCGACTTGGTCTTGTGAGCGAAATATCCTCCTCCAACGGTTTTCACTTCATCTATGGTATAGAAAGCGTTCGGGTTGTATTCGTTCACGATTCCGATGATGGTTTTGGCCTCCTTGCGTCTCACAGTCGTAAAGAGCATTTTGGTTGGGCCCATTGAACCTTCCACATCCACAACAGTGAGACCATACCCTTTCGACCGCAGAAAGGAGATCAGGGCCGAGGTATCCCTCGAGGGAATCACCCGGATCACGACATTACCAACCGAGAGTTTTTCTTCCAGGATGATCCCGAAGTAATTTCCGGTGGCGTACCCGCCTGCAAAAGCAATATACATCATGATATTGCTCACATCTTTCATGATCTGGCTGATAGCAAGGAGCCAGATAAATGATTCGAAAAAAGCAAAGAGCGGCGCCAGATTTTTCAACCCTTTGGCGGAAAAGATCAGACGGACAGTTCCAATCGACTGATCAACGATCCGGAAACAGAAGATCAGCAACGGGAGAACCACATAGGTAAAGACCTCATGGCTAAATAGGGAGGCAATGGCATCAAAGTTCATGGTACAAAGATTTGGGGCGGCAAAGTTACTGATAAAACCGATGAAATATTTTGGCAGGAAAAGGTATCTTTGATTTCAATTTGTTTTGAGCACATTGACAATGCTCTCAATCAGTCCCTTTTTTGAGAAGGGTTTGGCCAGGTATCCATGGCAGCCAGCCTCAATGCATCGTCTTTTCTCTTCAACCATAGCATAGGCTGTTTGTGCGATGATTTTTATCGGGTAACCGGAATCCCGGATCTCCTGTAAGCAATCATAGCCCGTTTTTCCCGGCATATTGATGTCGAGAAGAAGGAGATCTGGAATACGTTCATGAATCATCTTCATAAGGAGGTCTCCATTGTCGGCCCGGTAAAGAATTGCACCTGTATCTTTGAGTAACAATGCTATGTAATCAAATCCATCATCTTCATCCTCAGCTATGTAGATAACATTTCGGCTAAGATCCAGGAATTTCACCGGGGCTGGTTGCATCGTGGATTTTTCACCTGAAAGAACGGGGCGGAATGGAATGGTAAAATAAAATGTGGTTCCTTTCCCTTCCTCAGAAACGACCCGCATCTCTCCTCCCATAAGCTCAACCAGGGCTTTGGAGATGCTAAGGCCCAATCCAGCCCCTTGCCTGTATTTGTCAACCTCTACCTGCCTGAACCGTTCAAAGATGATGCCTAGTTTTTCAGGAGGAATCCCCTTACCGGTATCTGTCACATGAAATTCCAGGTAGGCGATTTTGTTAAATGATATAGTTCTGACACCAATTTCAATGAAACCCATATCCGTGAATTTAATCGCATTTGTCACAAGATTGTCCAATACCTGTTGTAACCTTAACGGGTCTGTTTGCACTTCCGGGATCGAGAATGCTGGTGGCATCTTTAGCCGTAACGACACTCCGGGTTTTTTCTTAAGCAGATCCATGGCATTGTACGATTCGACGGTCGTGATTAAAAGCTTTACCACATCGCATGCGGAAGGAGAAATTGTGATTTGTCGGACTTCCAGTTTAGAGATATCGATGATGTCGTCGATAAGCCGCATTAGTTTTTTCCCTGCATTCCGGATAATTCCAGTGAAGCGCTCATGCTCTTCAGGCGTACTGTCGGCCTGACCAAGAAGCTCTGTAAACCCGAGGATGGCATTCATGGGAGTTCTGATTTCATGCGACATGTTAGCCAGGAAGGCTGATTTCAGTGTATCTGACTCCTGCGCTTTCTCCATAGCTTCCAGTAAATCCTGTTCTGCTTTTTTTCGCTGGATGGAGAGACTGATCTGGTGAGAGACAAATTCCAACATCTCCACATCTTTTTGCGTGTAAGCATCCGGATTATCATAACTCTGGACCACCAGGGCGCCGGTTGCATTACCATCCATGAAAAGAGGAACACCAAGCCAGGCACTGGAAGGGACTCCTACCTCTTCTATTTCCCCCGATTTGTAAAAAGGCTCCCAATCTTCTTCCCTTGCCAGTAAGGATTTCCGGGTTTTAATTACATACCCGGTCGCTGATTTATCGGCGGGCCAGGCAGACATTTCATCCAATTCGTCTTTGTAAAAAGGAGTGGAGAGCATCCCGGTTCGTTCGTCATACAATGCCACATAAAAATTTGTGGTATCGACAAGCGTTCCCAACTCAACCTGGATCTTCCCGATGAGCTCTTCCAGATCCTGTGTTGTAGCTACGGCATTGGAGATATTGTAGAGTACCTTTTGAAGCTGCTCGGAATGTTTCCGTTCTGTGATATCCTGAACCTGTAGGATATATCCTTGTATGGTGGATGAGTCTTCTGATTTAAGGGGGGTAATAAGGTACTCCATGGCTGCTATGCCGCTCCTGGTCGTGTGATACTGATTGAGTTCCCTGACCCGGTTAAAATCAAACGATGCCTCATAAAGAACAGGGTTGCCATTGTGCAATCTCTGTTTCAGTTCATCATTCAGGGAGGTTCCGTCGAAGAGGTTGAAGCTTGAAGAGCTGTCATCCTGGATGCCAAACATGTTGAAGGAGGCTCTGTTAGCTGCCGTTTGAACTCCTGCTGCATCGTAAATTTCAATCCCCATCGGGGACTCTTCGAAAAAGGTTCTGAATTTCTCTTCACTCTCTTTGAGAGCCTCCTCTATCCGTTTGCGGTCAGTGATATCAGTAATAAAACCTTCAAGAAACAGCAGCTCTTCATCTTCCGAGAAGATTCCCCGGCCCCGCTCCCATACCCACCTGATTTCACCAGAAGCCGTGATAATGGAATATTCCTCTTCAAGAACTCCTTTTTTCGCCAGAAGTTTCTGCCATGTATCCCAGAGATGCTGTTGGTAATCAGGGTGAATGATATCGTTGAATGCAAGGGTTTTATTGTCAATGAAATCTTCAGGGGTGTACCCGGTAATTTGCTGACAACCTTCACTGATGTATATCATGGTCCAGTTTGGATCGTTGGCACAGCGATAGATAAATCCGGGAAGGTTGTTGATCATGGTGGCCATGGTTGGCTCACCGATTGTGTTATCCATAGTTGCCTGTTATGTTGTCGCCCATACAAATGGGATTAACAACATTGGGCTCAAAGGTATTGCATTTTTTTATTTATCAATAAAAAACGGAATCTCACTCTGCTGGCATCCTGAACAGGTTATTCTCCACCGGCTCATTCAGGTCGATGGCATCAAATTCCATACTAACAGAACGTCCCGGATACCTGGTTTCGATGAGAAATGGGAACGGGATACCCTCAACAAGCCGATAATCCCTGAAATAGTTTTCGATTGTAATTTCTTCTCCCCGAAATGTCCGGAAAGTGGCTTGTTTTTTGAGGAGGAAATCACCTGTGCCGATGAAATAGTACTGAATGACACTATCGGCACGGATCAGTTTAATTTTGTATGCCGGTTCTGTTTCAACCGTGTCGATTCCTTCGAGTTCCAGGTGATGGCCTTTGTCTTTCCATCGATAAAGCATGCCGTCGAAGTCAGATTGATACATCATGCCACGTGTACTCGATTCAGACATGGGACTGGGAGCTGCATTCCCAGTCCAGGGAGCTGTTGACCAGGCAACTTCTCCATCGTAGACCTGGTAGGCCGTGAGATCTGCAACGTCGAACTCCATCAGGTATAGGTTGGGTCGTTTGCGGACGATCTTCAATGGCATCAGGTCTTGTTGCACACGCAGCCCAGTCATGATAATGGTATTCACCTGTTGCAGTTTTTCCATCTCTGCCGCCTGGTAATGCCTGGACATGATCTCATCCAGTGTCAAATCCTGGGACTGGGAAGCCGAAATAAGGAGTAATAAAATCCCGATAACACTAAATCCTGTTTTCATATTTTTTCGCTTTTGGCTTTTCGCTATTTGCTATTCGCAGTTCGCTTCTATTTTTTACTCATCACCTCATCAGTACGGTCGTGCCATGCCCCGACCCTACATTCATCACCCCATCACTTCTTTACATTGTACGCCATCAGCGAATTCCCGTGTCGCACATACATGATTCCATCGCAGATCACCGGATGGGCATAGTGTGCTTTGGTTCCCCGGGTGATCTTGAAGGAGCTTACCATTTCCATGGTGGGACCATTTGGTTTGAACAGTCCGAGTTGTCCCCGCTCATTGTATAGATACAGCATGTTATCAGCGAAGATCGTACCCCCTTTGTCGAATTTCACTGAGTCGACGTTGGCGCCGGTAGTTGCATCCTGCACATACCATTTACGTTTCTCATAGCTGGCTGTGTAAATGTAATTTCCGAGTTTGATGAAGCCGCCCATGGTGTTGTCGCAAGCTTTATTTCTCCATACTTCTGTGATGGCAGTCCCGTCATCCGAGAGTTTTAATTTCACTGAACCGTTCCCGTCACCTGTGATGTAATAGATAAAACCATCCTCATACCATGGGGTATTTATATGTACATCGCCTTCGCTGTCCTGAGTGTGTGACCAGAGAAGCGTTCCCTCTTTTGTGTCGATGCCCAGCAGGGCATGTGCGGTAAATGTGACCATGATATCTCTCTCGGGCAATCGGATCAGCAGGGGAGAGCAGTAGGCTGTATGTTCACCCAGTCCCTTACAGATCCATTGGATTTTTCCGGTAAAACGATCCAGGGCAACGACATTGGTATCAGGATTCCCCGGGGCGCAAAAGACAGTATTTCCATCCACCAGAAGCGCTTCTGCATAACCGAACGTAATCCCCGGAGCATGCAGATCCTGCTGCATATTCAGCGACCAGCGCACGTTGCCATCTGCTGCTTCCAGGCAGGCAACCGTTCCCATTCCTGTGGTCACATAAATAAGATCGTCGACGAGGGTAGGAGTAGCGCGTGATCCGGGGTAGTTGATGGTCCACTCTTTTCCGACAGGGGCTTTATAGATTAATTTTCCCGACTTGTCCAACGCAAAAAGGTAAGTAATGGTATCGATTTCACCGGTGATGTAGATTCTGTGGTTGGTAATCAGCGGTGAACTATAGCCACTTCCGGCTTCAGGGAATTCCCAGATCAATTCAGGGCCACCTATGGGCCAGCTTTGTAGCAGTTCGGTTTCATGATAAAACCCACGTCGGTCGGCCCCGCGCCACTGAAGTACTTCCTGGGCTGAGAGGGAGGTGGTAAGCAGGACCAGGAATAAGGGAAGAAGGATGAGATGCGTAAGAGGTGAGACGTGAGACGTAAGAGGTGAGACCCAAGACGGAGGATGATGAGTTGGTGGGTGTTTCATTGGGTTTGTTTTTTAGCTTTCAAAACTAACTCTTTTGCAGGGAGGAGGAGAAAATATTTCGATGAAAACAGCGATAGAGCCGATATATCTCTCCATTGTCGGGCTTCTCGGGATGTAACCACCCCTCGGAATCTCAGGGTTAAAACTCAAGAAGGTGTATTAAGGATAATAAGGGGAGAACAACCGGATTCGATGATAAAATCGGGGGATTGGTTGATTTTGTTTTACTAAACTCACACCAGGGATTATGTTTGTAGCATGGAAACAGAGATGATGAATTTTGAGCCCATCCGCCTTGATGCTATGTCGAATGTGAAGCTGATGAACCGTGTTGACCGCAAATTCTGGTTTCATGAAGCCGAACTTCAAGCTATTCTACTTTCGGTAATGCCATTTTACAAAGCGCTGAAAATAGGGGAGAGTAGCCGGTTATCCTATGCTACCACCTACTTTGACACACCTGATAATATCCTTTACAGGCTGCATCACAATGGAAAGCTGAGCAGGATCAAGATTCGCCGTCGTACCTATTTAGAAACGGATCTCAGTTTCCTCGAGATCAAATTTAAAACCAACAAAGGAAGGACGATCAAGCGACGCATGCCGACGACCCTTGGTGAAGAGATATTTACCATCACAGAAGGTGAGTTTATTCAGGCAAATACCTCATTCATGGCGGAGGAGCTGATCCCTGGACTGACCAATGCCTTTTCACGGACGACCTTGGTTAGCATTGAGATGAACGAACGGTGCACAATCGATACCGGGATAAAATTTGGCTGGAACCAGCGTGAGAAGATACTTTCCAACCTTGTTGTGGTGGAGGTTAAGTCGGCGGGCCGCACCCGGAATTCCCCCCTTGTTCAGGCACTGCATGACCATGGGATTCGCGAATCGGGTTTCAGTAAGTACTGTGTCGGAAAGATGGCAGTGGATCCTAACGTCAAACACAATGCATTCAAGGCAAAGATGAGAACAATTGATAAACATATTTTAAACCGCGCATCATGAACGAAGCAATTCAAACCACCCTCCCCGAACTAACCAACATGGTCGCATGGGAAGAACAGATGAGATTCCTTGGAATCAAATTGATCAACGTCAGCGATTTCACCGAGCTCTTATTGCGTTTTCTGGTAAATGCTTTAATGGTCTTTCTGATCGTACACTATATGTACGCCAAACGAAGCAAGCGTAAGGATTTTTATTTCAGCTACATTGCCATCGGTGGCGTTGTGTTTCTGCTCTGTTTTCTTCTCAACAACGTGAAGCTTGAGTTGGGGTTTGCACTGGGACTTTTCGCCATATTCGGCATTATCAGGTACAGGACAGATACCATCCCAATTAAGGAGATGACCTACCTCTTCATTGTGATCGGCATCTCGGTGATGAATGCCATTGCCAGCAAAAAGGTGAGTTATGCTGAGCTGCTTTTCGTCAATGCCGCCATCCTGGGCGGACTATGGCTTCTGGAAAAGAGGCTGATGCTCAACCGGGAACAGTCTCTCCTTGTATTGTATGAGAAGATCGAAAACATCAATAAGTTGAGCGAGGTGGCGCTCCTGGCTGACCTGAAAGACCGAACCGGCATTACTGTCAAACGGTTTGAGATTCATAAGATCGATTTTCTGCGGGATGTAGCTGAAATGACCATCTATTTTAACCCAAACGGACAACATGAAAACGAGCCTAAATAATATCCGTCGAAGGGGTCTGGTTTGGCTTCGCCATATTCAGCTTCGCTCCGGTTCTGGCTTCAAGAATCAGGCTTCTCGTTACTTATTTCTTGTTTCTTGTTTCTTGTTTCTTGTTCTTTCCTCCGTTCAGGGTGTTGGGCAAGTGACCCAAAACGACTTCCAGATGCGGAATTCGTTTGAAGCGAGCATCAAACTGGTCAAGAAATTACGTCTCAACTTAACTCCTGAACTGCGTATCGACGAAACGTTTTCCATTGACCGGTTCCTGATGGCGTGTGAACTGGCCTACAAGCCCTGGAAATTCCTGGAGGTTGGAGGTAGTTACCAGTTCATTGTGAATCCCAGAGTGGGCAAAACAACAGAATTTCTCAATCGTTATGCATTCCAGGTGACCTTCTCAAAAAAAATCAAGCGGTTTGATCCTGCCTTCCGGTTAAAATACACCAACTATGCTGAAGATGATCCCAATAGCCAGTTTCTCAAATACAAGGCATCAGTCCAGTACGATATCCGTAAATGCAAACTCACACCATCGGTGGGCATTGAAGCCTATCATCAGCTGAACGACAATTATTTGTACAAGATGCGTTACTCTATTGGGGCCCGCTATGCCATCTTCAAGAATAACTCCATTGAACTGGAATACAAGTTTGATTATTACGTGAAAGAGTACAGGAACAAGCATATCATCAGTATCAGTTATAAAATTAAATTATAGGAGAGGTACACTATGAAACTGATCAGTCTATTTGCATTAACGATTTTACTATCCATCACCAGTGCTTGCCGAAAGGCGCCGATGGAGAATCTGGAGACGCCCGACTGGAGTGAATACACGCATGGAAACACCACAAGCCCTGATTATAACATGGTCTTTAAACAGGATGAAATAATCCGTATCGATATTGTGATCAGCGCTGAGAACTGGTCTGTCATGCAGGATGACCTGGCAGCCAACCTGTCAGGTGGGGGTGGCCCTCCAGGATCGATATCAGGCTTTGATCCGGTATGGGTTCCTTCATCCCTCTTTTTTAACGGAATCGAATGGTACCAGGTTGGGATCAGGTACAAGGGGAATTCAAGCCTGAGCTCATCCTACCAGCAAGGCATTAAGAAATTATCGTTCAAACTCGATTTTGACCAATTTGAAGATACCTATCCAGCTATAAAAAACCAACGCTTTTATGGCTTCAAGCAGATCAACCTGAAAAACAACTACGACGATCTTTCAATGATCAGGGAACGGGTTGGGTCTGACCTTTTCCGCCAGTTTGGGGTGGCGTCACCACTTGTCACTTTCTGTGCATTGTATGTGGATTTCGGCTCCGGACCTCAATATTTCGGGCTTTACTCCCTGGTTGAAGAGGTGGACGACACCATGCTGGAGAGTCAGTTTGGAAGTGAGACGGGTAATCTCTATAAACCTGATGGCCCGGCGGCCTCCTTTGCCCAGGGCCGCTATAATGATGACGAGATGGAGAAAAAGAACAATGAAGCCGCAGGCGATTACACGGATGTTCAAGCCCTCTATTCGGTGATAAACAATGCCAACCGGGTGGCAGATCCAAGCCAATGGAAAGCGGATCTCGAGGGGGTTTTCCAAACAGATATTTTCCTGAAGTGGCTGGCAGCCAATACGGTTATACAGAATTGGGATACCTATGGAAGAATGACGCACAACTATTACCTGTATAACAATCCTGTAGGGAACCAGTTGACCTGGATCCCGTGGGACAACAACGAAGCATTGCAGGAGGGAAAGATGGGTAGCGCCCTGAGTCTCTCATTGGATGAAGTGAGCAGCAACTGGCCATTGATACGCTACCTGCTGGATGACGCGACCTACAATCAGAAATACAGGGAATACATGCTACAGTTCATTCAGGAGGTTTTTATCCCGAACGAAATGATCACACGCTACAACACCTATTCTTCCCTGTTACAGGATGCAGCTTATGCAGAAGCTTCCCCCTATACATTTCTCCATTCTGATGCTGATTTTGGCCAGGCTATCGAGGCTCTGAAAACGCATGTCCAGCAGCGGAACGATGCTGTGCAAGCGTACCTGAATCAAAAATAGAAGGTCATGGGGTGATTCCTTGCTTCTTTCAGGTTTCATAAGATTTCCTTGTTAATTTTGGTGTCTGAAACCGCCAGAAGAAACATATTTAACTAGTTGATGAAACTTCCTCATCTTATTCCGACTCTTTTAATTTTGGCTTTTTTCCCCCTCCTGCTGATGTCGCAGTCCCGCTATCCGGGTGTTGTTTCGGGCAGGATTCTGGATGCGCATACCCAACACCCTGTTGAGTATGCCAATGTCCTTCTGATGGATACGGTCTCCGGCAAGCTTGTGACAGGAAATGTGACCGACAGCAACGGTATTTTTCGCCTCGACAATGTCCCGTTTGGATCCTATTCACTGGAGTACAGCTTTATAGGTTATGGGAAAAACCGAAAGGGTCTGGTCACGTTAAGCCGTAAAAATGCATCTGTCGATCTGGGGGACCTTATCCTGGATCCATCGGCCTTAACCATGAACGAAGTGACGATCACAGCCGAAAAATCAATGATGATCACCAAGATCGACAGAAAGGTATTCAATGTTCAGCAAGACATCATGGCCCAAACGGGAACAGTTACCGATATACTCCAGACAATCCCTTCGGTGACGGTCGACATCGACGGTAACATCTCCCTTCGGGGATCGGGCGTCACCATCCTGATCAATGGCCGTCCTTCCGTTATGACGGGAAATGCAAATCTGGAGCAGATGCCGGCTTCCATGATCGAACGAATCGAAGTGATCACAAACCCCTCTGCAAAATATAAACCTGATGGCACCGGAGGGATCATCAACATCATCCTGAAGAAGGAACGCAAGAGGGGTTTCAACGGCATCCTGGGGGCTAATGCCGGGAATAACAGCCGATTCAACACCAATATCCAGCTGAATTACAATCCCGGGAAGGTAAATATTTTCGGCAGCTATGGATTCAGGCAGGACTACAGGGGATATACCGGTGACCTATATTCCCAGACGATAGATACCGCTACTTCTCAATCAACCTACCTTGAACAAAATTCACAAGGGACTTCCTGGAGGAAATCACATCTTGCGCAACTTGGTCTGGATTGGAATATCAGTGAAAAGGATATAGCCGGAGTGGCTGGAACCTACAATTTCAGGACATCAACATGGCGCTATTCCACCTGGAACAAATACAGTGATACGTTTAAGGTGATGACGGAGGAGTTTACACGGGATCTTGACAGACAAGAGAGCGAACAAAGCTATGGTGTGACTGGTTACTATGAGCATACGTTCAATGAAGAGGAGGAACACATCCTTGCTTTTGACTTTGAATACCAGAGAGATGTAGAAGATGGTAAAAGCATGTGGACCAATAACTATGCTTTTCCCACATATCCCCAGGAGAAAGATTATGCCACGACAATCAGCAAGGATGATGAACTGGATGTGAACCTTTTATACAGTCGTCCTTTATGGACAGATGCCAGTCTTGAATTGGGTTATGAAGGGACAGTTCAGATCAATGACCAGGATGAAACTGTTGAGAGTTTTGATTCAACCTCAATGATATGGATTGTCGACTCTACACAGGGGTCCAGTTTTTATGGAAATCAGACCGTTCATGCATTTTTTGCCACGGTGAGCTGGGAGTGGAAAAAATTCAGGTTCCTGGGAGGTCTTCGGGCAGAAGAGACGTTGCTTGATCTCAACTTCCGAGCCATCAGCACAACATCAAATAGTGACTATTTTGCACTCTACCCAACCATTCACATGGGAATTGTTTCGGGGAAGCACGAATGGCAGCTTAATTATAGCCGTCGGATCAACCGTCCCGATGTGGATGACCTGAATCCGGTTCCCGAATACCGTGATCCGAGGAATATCCGGGTTGGAAACCCCGACCTAAAACCGGAGGATATCCATTCGATCGAATTCGGGTACTCACTAAAGTTAAATAGCTTCACCTTCGTACCTACGCTTTTTTACCGGTATAAAGTCAACGGTTTTACCCGGGTCACCACCAGTCTGAACGATACTATCCTGGTCACCACGATAGAGAATCTTTCCACTGACCAGTCGGCCGGAATTGATCTCAGTGGCAATTGGCAGATTAAAAAGTTAGCCAGCATCAACTTTAGCGCTTCTGGCTTCTACAACCAAATCGATGCGTCAGATATCGGGTACAGCGGGTATAGGGCAGCGTTTTCATGGAATGCCAAGGTAAACGCTTCGTTTAATATTACGAAGACCACCCTCTTCCAGCTTAATGCCGATTTTCGGTCGAAGAGTCTAACCGCCCAAGGTTACCGGTTTCCAACCTGGACAGTAAACCTCGGCTTCCGGCAGGACCTCTGGAAACGGAAGGTCTCTCTCATCGCCACTGTCTCCGACCTCTTCAACTCCCGCGCATACAAAAACAGAATTGACACACCAATCCTGGTTCAGGAATCGACACGACGCAGGGATGGGCGCGTGTTTTACGTCGGTTTTGTTTTTAACTTCGGCACCAATGGAAAAAAGGAGAAAGCGCCGAAGTTTGAGTTTGATAACGGGATGGAGTAGCTGGCAGGGAGGTAGGGACTTTGGGAAGTGTGAGGGTATGGGAGTATGAGGGTCTGAGGGTGTGAAGGTGACAAAGATATGAGATTTTCATATTACACTTTCATGGTCAGAGGCACAATTTCTTCATTGGCTAAATGTTATTACAAGCAAAAAAAGCACAATAAAAGCATAAATAAGGTGTACTTATTGCACGTTATTTATATTTTCATTATCTTTGTACAAATTGCAAATCATGGAATTTGATTTTGATGCCGGTAAGAATCAACTTAATAAACAGAAACACGGGATTGATTTTTTTGAGGCTCAGCAATTATGGGAAGATCCTTACAGGTTGGTTATACCGGCAAGGAGCCTTGATGAAGAACGATGGGTTATCATTGGGAAGATAGAAGCAAATTACTGGTCTGCAATATATACGATCAGGAACAACGTTATCAGAATAATTTCTGTAAGAAAAGCCAGAGACAATGAAAAAGAATTATATAAAAGCTGAAGATCTGGATAGCAAATTTGAAGATGGAGAAGATATTAGTCAATATCTGGATCTCAGGAGAGCACAACGTTCAGGATTGGACCAGCGTAGGATCAGTGTTGATTTTCCTTCCTGGATGGTTTGGGAACTTGATCGGGAAGCCAAGCGATTGGGAGTAACCAGGCAATCAATCATCAAATTCTGGATTTCAGAAAGGTTGGGGATTTCGGAAATTTGATGCCGGTAAAATCGTCCCTGCTCCCTCGTCCTTCCAGTCCTCCTACTTATTAATGTAAATCCCGCTTCTACCTCCACCAAACTTGTTCAGTCTAAATTTCAGGGCAAGCATCACATACCGTCCGATGGTGTTGGAGTGGGTTTCGCGCAGGTAATTCTGCTCGCTGACACGCTGGATGCCTGTATTACGGTTGAGCAGGTCTGAACCTGATAACGTTAGCATTGCGCGGTTGTTCTTCAGGAAGTAGAAGTTGATCTCAGCACGCAGGAGTGGAACACTAACGGCATCATTGAAGCTTTGGGCATTATAGTTGGTTACGTCGGCTCCTACCAGAAAATGCCATCGGTCATTTGGAGTGAACCGGATCTCTCCAAAATAGACCAGGTTGAAATAATCGGTGTTCAGCGATTCCTGCACCGTATACCGGGCGTTGGTCAGGTCGAACTCCACGCCGGCACTAACATCCCACTTCTCTTTTCTGCGGTTGTCGACACTGAACCGGATCGAATGATTCCAGTTGGTGTTGACATTTTCCTGGCTATCGATCAGGGTAATTGACTGGTTCCAGCTTTCCCGGATGCCAAGGTGAATATTCAGCCCGAGTTTTCGGATCGGTGTGGAGAAATCAGTCCTCAGTGATGCAGAATAGTCGTCGGGAACGTTGATCAGCGAAGTCATCTGTCCAAGGCTGTCGTTCACGGTTCGGGCGTAGGAGATCTTGTTGTTTGTATATGCACCATTCAGGCTGATAAAGAGGCTTGTAAATGAAAATGCATCATAGAGAAACCATTGGGCAAAGATATCGTGGCGGTATTCAGGCTTCAGGGAGCGGTTTCCCGAAAAGATATAAAGCGGGTTCCGGTTGTTGACGACAGGAAGTAGCTGGCTTGCCAGGGGTGTATTCACCGAGGATGTGTAATAGAATGTGAGACGGCTTCCGGTCTTGTACTCATACTCCCATGAGAAGGCTGGCGTCAAGAACAGAAGGTTGGACCGTAGGGTTGACGTGTCGGCCAGCGTGTTTGCCATCTGGCCCAATTCGGCCCGGGCAGTTAGGGTCAGCTGCGTTTTTTTGGTGTTCCGCTTGAAACTGAGTGCCGTCTTTATCCACTGATAGGAACGATCGAACACAGGGCTAAGCGAGTCGATCACGATGCCCGAATCACCCGGAATCCCCTGGGTACGATTGGTCCATTCATATGAACCTCCTAGCTGCAGGTCGGGTTCCAGGTAAATGTTTTTGCCGATCTTACGCAGGAAAGAGCTTCCTGCAGAGAAGTTGAACCTGTCGGCTTCGTTGTTGAGATACTGATTGTCGATAAACGGGTTGACGGATCCGAGGTATCGTGTAACATTCTCCCATTCCGACTTGCTCAGACTAGTGCTATAGGAGGCGTTGCCGGAAATTTCAAACAGCTTCCAATCGCCTCTCCCTTTGCGCATCCAGGAGCATCCAAGTGCTGAGGAAAACTGGTTCGAGCGGCCATGGGTGATCTGGTTGAGCATATTCATCAGGGTGTCGCCGGTATAGCTCACGGTACCTGAATGGGATGAGCTGCTTCCCTGGGTCAGGGCGACATTTCCAGAGAGGTTGGTGGTTTGCATGGAGTCGCTCTTATTCTTCCATCCGAAATTCAGCTTGTGGTTCCAGTCTTCAGTTTTTGAGTGACTGATCTCATCCTGGAAGAAGGAACTGCCAGGGGTAAAATTCTCCGTGTGCACTGTCTCGTCCAGACTCTTCCCCATTCCGTTTCCGAGGTAACTGACATTGAACCGGTTTTCAGGTTTTGGTTCGTGGGTATAGTTGATCCCGCCGGCACCTGACGTGACCAGTCCGTTGACAGGCTGACCGAAATCGACGGGGAGACTGTTGTCGCCGGAAATTGTAATTCGGGCCTGGTTCCCGCCACTCATCATACGCTGAAGTCCTCCGCTGAAATCGAGGTAATCCTGGAAGCTGAAGCCAAACTGGTTGATGTTGTTGATCATTCCAAGAACGGCGAACTGGTTTTTATCGGTAAACCGGTATGCTTTTGCACTGGCCTGGTAATGTGCACCGGTACCTCCGCCACCTTTGATATCGCCAAACCAGGCTTTTTTCTGATCATCCTTGAGCACAAGGTTGACCGTTTGATTCCTTTTAGCGTCGCTGATACCGGTCAGTTCGGATTGGTCCGATTTTTTGTTATAAACCTGAACCTTTTTGATAGCTCCGGCAGGAAGGTTTTTTGTGGCCACTTTGGGGTCGCTGCTGAAAAATTCCTTCCCATCAACCAGTACATTCCGTACATTTTCACCCAGGGCCTTGATATTACCTACCCGGTCCACCTCAATTCCCGGCAATTTTCGGATCAGGTCCTCTGCGACGGCATCAGGTTTGGTTCGGAATGCGGCAGCATCATATTCAATCGTATCCTGCTTGATCAGGAAGGGAATCCGGTCGGCATTGACATTCACTTCCCGTAGGTTTAGTGGAACCGGTTTCATCACCACCGGTTCCATCCTGTTTCCATGAACCAGGGGCAAAGTTACCTCCCGCCAGAAGACCTGATGGCCCAGGTAGCCAACCTGCATCAGATACTCTCCCGGAGATGTTTTCTTTATCTCGAAATGGCCTTCTGTGTTGGTGATCCCATAAAATGCCAGGGTAGAGTCGGAGGGATAGAGCAACGTAACTGTAGCAAATCCAAGTGGATCGCCCGATTCATTGTAAACATCTCCCTGGATCATCGATTCCTGGGCCAGAAC
>Ga0265595_1000389_pt1 | contig 40798 bp, 29 predicted proteins | sample saktaG_15_FD_190148 | JGI IMG/M metagenome (GOLD analysis project Ga0265595, IMG submission 190148) | Saline water microbial communities from Sakinaw Lake, British Columbia, Canada - sak_2013_06_06_50m | ecosystem: Environmental > Aquatic > Non-marine Saline and Alkaline > Saline ...
ACAAACGGACGAAAGGAGTTGACAAGACGCCAAAACTGCCGGACAATCAGCCGGCCGAAAACAGCTAGGAGGGGGGTCAGATTTCAGTGGCACAAAGGGGTCAGTTTTCAATGGCAAACGACAAAGCGGTCGATGAGGCGCAGAAGGGCGTCGGGTGCGGGCGTTCCCATTGGTGTGAGAATATATCAGCCCTGCCCGCAGTCAAGCCGGGACGGGCGCGCGCGCAGATCCGAGGCCGAACCCAGGAGCCGACTGGAAACAGGCTATGACAGATTCTATCTCGGAATCTAGGACAGAGTCTCGGGCAGATTCTATCTTAGAGTCTAGGACAGAGTCTCGGTTAGAGTCTATCTTGGAGTCTCGGACAGAGTCTCTGGTTGAGTCTATCTTGGAGTCTCGGACAGAGTCCCGGGCAGATTCTCGGGCAGATTCTATCTTAGAGTCTAGGACAGAGTCTCGGTTAGAGTCTATCTTGGAGTCTCGGTTAGAGTTTAGGGCAGAGTCTATCTTGGAGTCTCGGATAGAGTCCCGGACAGAGCCTACGATAGAGTCTCGGTCAGAGTCTCGGTCAGATTTGGTCTTAGAGTCACGGTCAGAGCCACTCCCCCTGTCGGGGCCCTTCCGCATTGTAGACCGACGGTTGTCGATTATAGATTGCTGAAACTCCGGCACTTAGCGAGACTCGGCGCGGGAATCCGGCTTGGGACAGGATACGAATCGAGGCAATTCATTCATGTCCCGCGCCGGACGAAGGCAGGTGCATTATTTCGGGCTCCAAGAGCAGATAGTATGTTGAGGACCTAAGAAGAGGGGGGCAGCCGCGACGTCGTTCTTGATTGGCGGTTTCGATTGCCGATTCGGGACGGGATCCCGCAGGCGATACTACCGGCAGTTCGATGGGGAATTTCCTCGGCAGCCTGTCGAATGATTGAGCAGATTGCCGGCCGAATTGCTCTCCCGATTGCCCAGCCGATGATTTTCTGGGCTTCCTGTGGAATCGTGTGTTGAATGGTTCTCTACGCGGTGGTCAAGACTGTCCGTCAGATTCTACGGGAGATTGCGTTCCTGGCGGTCAGCCGCACAATTGCCCGCGCTGCGCCCATCATTGCCTGCCAGACAATCCCGCAAACGGTCTTCTGCATCGCGCTCCACACGATTCTGCCGATAATCTCCGAAACAGCCTGGGGGACGGGGTAGGGTACTTTCAGGCGAAGGGGATAAGTGACGGAAAACGCCAAAGTTGGCGGATTCCGGGGGTCGATTGCAGGGGGACATATAGTAAACTGGGAGAACTGCGGACGTATCACTCAACCAGGTTCCGTCACGCAGCCGAGCGAAGGCGGAGGGCGAAAAGCGAGCAGCGGTCAGCGGGTTGGCAGTAACCTATATGTTGTATGCGGGCATGGCCCGAGACACAATTTCCCCGTAGGGGGTACGGACTGGAGACCGCCCTGGGGGCTGCAATCGAATAAGGTTTAGGTTAAGGTTTAGGTTGAGGTTTTGGCTGAGCTTTGAGCCGAGCTTTGCGAGAAGCTTTTCAACAAGCTTTGAAACAAGCTGTTTCTTGAGCTTTTGCGTGAGCTTTGAGCCGAGCTTTGCGAGAAGCTTTGAAGTAAGCTTTTGAGCGAGCTTTGAAACGTGCTTTGAAATGAGCTTTCAAGTGAGCTCTTTGACGAGCTTTCGAAGGAGGTTTCCAAGGAGCTTTCCGGCGAGCTTTCCAGGGAGCTCTGAAGTGAGCTTTGGCGGGCGCGATGACTGCCGCTTTCGGCGTTGCCTTTCATCCTGCGTTCGGTGCCGCTTGAATCGTAGCGGGCGGGAGCGCTTGCGCACCCGCCCGCTGTCTTTGGCTCGGTCTAGTGACTGACGATAATCTTGGCGGTCTTGGTCTTCGTAACAGCCCCGATGCGGGGAGAGTTCCCGGCGCTGAGCCGGACAAAGTAGATGCCGGCCGGGACGTCGCGGGTATCCCACGTTGCGGCGTGAGCGCCGGCGGGAAGGTAACCGGAGGCAATGGTTGCCAGCCGGCGGCCGGAGCGGTCGAACGCTTCAAGCTTCACGTTTGAAGCGCGCGGCAGGCTGAAGCTCACCCGGGCCAGGCCGGTTACCAGGCTTGGCTGGACGGACACGGACGCACACGGACGGGCACGGACGGCCGGCTCGGCCACTGCGGTGCCCGCGACCGTGGTGTATTTGATTGCCCGGCCTGCGGCAATCGGCGCTGCGCCGTGCGCGAGCACGCCGTTGAAGAGGTCCTGAATGGCGATGGCCTGGGTCGGGTCCTGGATGCCGACCGTCGAGCTTGTGAACCCGGCCGCGGTCATGTACTGGACAACGATGACGTTGTCGCCGGTCGGACTTACGACCGTGGTGTCGTAGAAGATGACCTCGAACTTGTCGCGGTTCGAGCCGGAGTAGTACCTGACGCTGTCGTACTCGACAACGAAGCGGTGGTTGGCCGTGTCGTGATACCAGTAGACGTAGCCGGCCCCGCCGCTGCCCGAGCGCGGATAGAGGTCGTCCCAGTTCGCAAAGACAGTGGCGCGTGGGGCCGAGGTGCTGGGCAGGCCGGTGTTGGAGTAGTTGTCCTGGGTGTAGTTGCCGCAGGCAATCCAGCCATCGGCCGAAACCGAGACTTGAGTGTAGCGCTGGCCGTAGAACTTCAGCGGTCCGAATTCTGGCGGCAGGTCCACCGCGACGACGTCATCGTTCCGCGAGAAGCTTAGCTGCGTACCTTCCGCGCTAATCTCGACCCAGTCGTAGGTCGGGTGCTCGGCGTAGAGTGTATCAATGTCATCGTAGGCCCAGTAGACCGGCGGCGTGCGCGGGCCGTCGGGCACCGGGTCGGAAATCAGGTATTCGCCGACCTGGAATGAGAAGGTCGACTGCCAGGTGGATTCGGTCGCGGTGATGGTCAGGTCGAACTCCGCCACGTGTTCGCGGGGCGTGTTGGGCGCGGCCATCATCGTGAAGGGCATGGAGTTGACCGCAGTGTCGAGCCCCGCGATGTCGCCGTAGTCTGCGCTCGTGTCGTAGAGCGTCACGTACGGGTCGCTCGTGCTGATTCGGGCGCTGACGTTCGTGGCGCCGGCCATGCCGAAGTTCTTGAGCGTGAGAAAGACCGCGACCGATTCGGCCGCGTCCCACTTGCCGTCGTTGTTACCGGTGGAGTCACGGAGCTGCTTGCGCAGCAAGCCCACCGACGGCACGTTCTGCGGAACCGGCTCGCCCAACGTCGCAAGTGCCGCGACGCCGGCCTTGATGACTTCGGTGCAGAAGGCGTTGTTGTTGTAGCCCGCGCCGATGCTGTCGTGGGACGTGTGGTAGTGCGGGTTAGTGGGCCAGTTGTCCTCGATGCCGCAAAATGCGAGGTAGCCGTTGTTCCAGAACGGCCCCTGGTCCGAGCTCTGCATGTCGTCTACCATATCTTTGTAGCACGGCAGGGTCGTATAGGTGTCGGCGATGGCGATGAACCAGTCAACGAATGGTTCGCAGGGCGGGTTGGATATCTTGCCAATGACGTTCAGGTCTTCGGGCGCGACGTCTTCGTAGGCAATCATGTCAAAGTTCAGGACTCCGACAATCGTGTCGCCGCGCGAGTGCGCCTGGCCCGCGTAGTAATCGCTGCCGTACAGGCCGAACTCCTCGCCGGAGAAGGCGATGAACCGGAGGTCGTGCTGGAACTGGAAGCCCTGCATCACCCGGCAGGCCTCAATCGCGGAAACCGTTCCCGAGGCGTTGTCGTCCGCGCCGGGCGCGTTGGACGCGGCGTAGGAGTCGAAGTGGCCGCAAATGATGGGGTACGGGTTGCGCCGGCCGGATATGCCGTACCGGACGCCGATGACATTGGGTGCATGGTTCGTGGTGTGGTTCTCGAAGATGACCGTGTCGCAGCCGTAGGCGCGGAACTTCGCGGCAATCCACTGGGCCGCGGCTTTGCACGAATCGCCGGTCGAGTAGCGGTTGCGGTACTGCTGGAGCCGGCGGACGAATTCAAGCACGGAGTCGGGTGAGACGCGCGCCACAACCTGCTCGATCGTCGGGTCGGAGAGGACCGGTGGCAGCTTCGGCGCGGGCCGTTCCATGACCCAGCCGTTCAGGCTGACGCGACCGCGCATCGCCGGCACGGCGATGAAGCGCTCGACCGCGTCGGGTTCGACCTCGACCAGGTACTGCTCGCCGTCGAAGTCGAGAATGCGGGACGCCGCGGCAAGGTCGGCGCGCGATGCGTCGGTGAGCAGGCGGACCGTGTAGTAGAGGTGGTCTTTCGGGTTTGCAGCGAGCCAGGAACCGTGTCGGGAACTGAAGTCGGCGAGTGCCGCATCGTCACCGACGACGAGCACGCCGTGACCCGTCACGCCGACGACGGCGTAGTGGGCGGACAAATCTTCCGGGATCGCGTTCGGCACGACCCCGAGGAACTCGCCGGCCAGGGCAATTGAGAGCCCGGCGGCGATCAGCAACACCGATTTCCGCACATGTCCTCCGATGCGTTTGGAATGCAAAACGGCGGCAGGGGACTGTCAGCCCTCTGCCGCACCAGTATAATGTTACCACGAGGGACGGCCGCGTCAAGCCGGCGCGGTCCCAGGAACCGAGATGGCAGCGTGCCACCAAGGCCCCTGGGCACAAGGTCGGGCGCGGCGGGAAATGTCTGTGTACGCTCGGCGTTCCCGGTTTTGTGACGGTTTCATGTCGGTTTGCAGGAGGTCTGACCGGCCCGGCTTGACTTCTTGCGGGGAATGAAATACACTCGATAGTGATGATTCTGAGCCCGTCCGTCCGAGGATGGGCAATCGGGCCGGCCCGCTGCTGTTTCCTAAAGGAGAAAACATGTCGAGGAGATTGACTGTCGTATTGTGTTGCTGTGTTCTGTTTGGGGCCGCGAGCGCTCGGACCGGGCTGCACCGGCTTGGGTTCGTGCCCAGCGACTTGGACAAGGTCGCGCCCGAGCACGAGGCAAAGAGCGTGCCGGTCGCGGCCGGGGCACCGTCGTTCCGGGGAGTGCTGCACGTGGACCTGACGAATGAGATGCCGCCGGTCGGGGACCAGGGGCAGTCGGGGTCGTGCGCCTCCTTCGCCATCGCCTACTATCACCGGACCCAGCTCGAATACCACGAACGGCACTGGAGCCTCACCGACCCGCATCACCAGTTCAGCCCCGCCTTCTGCTACAACCAGGTCAACGGCGGCGGTGACAACGGCTCGCGCTTCGACGACAACATGCCGCTCATCTGCGAGCAGGGCGTAGCAAGCCTGGCCGACTGCCCGTACAATGCCGGCGACCGCACAAGCTGGCCGTCCGAGTCGGCCTACTCCCACGCCATTCCGTTCCGCACCAAGGACTGGGCGTGGTTTCACACCTACGACACGATCGCGCTCAACATGATAAAGCAATTGCTGGCCAACGGCAGCACTGCGTGCCTTTCGATATCGGTCTGGCCCAACTTCGACCACATCGAGCAGCACGACTACGTGTATTGCGCCAGCGACAGGGAAGGTGTCAAACGGGGCGACCACCTGGTGACCTTTGTCGGCTATAACGACACCCTGACCACGCACGACGGGACCGGCGCGTTCCGGATGGTCAACTCGTGGGGTCCGGGCTGGGGCCAGGCGGGCTATTTCTGGATGTCCTACGAGGCGGTGATGGACGGTTTTCTGAGCCATCGGGAGGCGGGGTACTTGACGGATACGGTCGGGTACGAGCCGAAGCTGCTCGCGCGGGTGAAAATCGACCATCCGACCCGGGACCGGGTAGGGCTCGGGTACACCGTTGGACCGCGGAGCAATCCGTTGTGGATCAAGTACTTCCGGTCGTGGCGCGACGCGAGGCAGGACCAGCCCTTCCCGGTGAACAATATGGTGTTCGACCTGACCGATGCCGCCTCGTACATCGAGGGCGGCCAGACCGACTCAATCTACTTTATCGCATGGGATACCCGGGCGGACGGCCAGACCGGCACCATCCTCGGTTCGTCGGTGCAGTACCTCGATTGGGGCACAATTTTCCCATCGAGCTCGACGCCGGTCGCGATCCCGGACAATGGCGATTGGGCGGTTGCCGGACACCGGATTCAGCATCTTGACCGTGACGTCACCGTTTCGTTGATTCTCGGGCCGTCGGGACTCGTCGAACCGGAAAGCGCGTACGTACCGAGCGTCGAGGTACGGAACTACGGTACGTCGCCGGCCACTTTCCCGGTGCTGCTGACCATCGGCGCCAACTATGCGGACACGGTGCAGGTGACCGGGCTTGCGCCGGCCCGCGTGGATACGCTTGAGTTTTCGGCCTGGGTGGTCCCGGCGCGCTGCACGGCCGCGGTGCGGTGCACGACCGCGCTCGCCGCCGACCAGTATCCGACCAACGACACTTGCTCGACGGTGACCTGGGCACTATACCGCGACATCGCCCTGTCGGAAATCGTGGCGCCCACTGACACGGTGGATTCCGGCGGCATCGTCCGCCCCCAGGTCTATGTGCGCAACAACGGCACCCAGGCGGATTTCGTCACCGCGACGTTCCGGATTCCGGGTGATGGATATCTCCGAAGCTCGCGGGTGTCCGTGCCGGCGCATGACGTGCAGTCGATCAGCTTCGCGACCTGGGTCCCCAAACAGGTGGGCGGATACGCGTTCAGTTGTTCGCTTGCGACGCCCGGGGACATGGACCTTTCCAACGATACGATGAGCGGCTACGTGTTCGTGCAGCCCGTGGGAGTGGCCGAAGGAAAGTCGGTCCCGCCGCAGTTCCGGCTCGACGTGCCGAAGCCCAGCGTCTTCCGCCGGAATGTGACCCTCAACTACGCGCTGCCCCGGACGGCGGCGGTCTCGCTGTCCATGTACGACGCAACCGGAGCGATGGTGCGCAAGCTCGTGCAGAGTACGAGCCCGGCCGGCGTCCACGCAGTGACGTGGGACGGAAGCGACGATGCGGGTCGCGCAGTCCCGGCCGGAGCCTACTTCTGCCGGTTCGAGGCCGGAAGCTTCCGCGCAGCCGCCGCGCTGCTGAAACTGTAGCCAACTCGGACAGCCCCCGCGGGCTCGGCCGTTCACGACGGCCTGCATGACCGGCGGCGAACCCGCCCTTGAGCGGGATTCCTGAGCGGACGGCGCAGTCAAGATACGACGGTTGACTTCGGCATCCGGCCGCACTAGCATCACGCCATGGACTACCGATTACTGTCGGTGTTTGCGCTCGTGCTGTGGGGAGCCTGGAGTTTCCTCGCCAAGGTCGTCTCAAGCAGCGTATCGCCGCAAAGCCTGGTATTCTGGAGTACCCTTGCCACGGTGGTACCGGTCGCCGTGTTCGCGCTTACGGACAGCACCGGCAAGTGGACCCGGCCGCATCCGATGGCGCTCGGGGCCGGGCTCGCCTATGGTCTTGCGCTGGTGTTCTTCTTCATCGCCCTGCGCCGGGGCCCGGCATCGGTGGTCGTGCCGTTGTCCGGGATGTACATCCTTGTCCCGGCCGTGCTCGGGTTCATCTTCCTCAAGGAACCGCTCACGGTGACGCATGTGCTCGGGCTGAGCTTTGCCGGTCTCGCGGTTCTCTTCCTGAGCCTGTAGGTCCGGCGTGCCTGGTTTGACTCGGTCGGGTCGCTGGCTAGCATTGTACGAAGACGAAGTCAGCAACCCTGAGGAGGATTCGTGGCTAAGTACATCATAGTCCTGAAACCCATGACCGCGGAGGCGGTGAAGACCGCCTGCTCTTCGGTCATGACGGCGTCGGCTGGCACCGGTCTGACAATGGACTGGGCCTACGTCGACAAGGCGACAAACCAGCCGATTTGCTGCTGGGACGCACCGGACCGCAAGAGCGTCGAGGACCTGTTCAGCCGCGCCGGTCAGCAGGTGGACACACTGCGCGAGGTGGAGCCGTACAAGTCACCCGGCAACTAGACGGCCTGGGGCGGAAGACGCTCAGGGCTTCGGTCCAGCGGCGGGTCTGTCGGCAACCGGTGGCAGGCCCGGCGCGGGATTTGACAAGGCCGGGGCACGGTCTATCATCGTATAGTGACTGCTGGTAAGTCTGCCTTGATGCGCCGGAGGCGCGTGCCGTGACTCGGGACACTTCCCGGGGCCGTGCGCCTCGGAGACCGGACCAGACCGAATCAGTTAGCAGTTATCAACTAGCAGTTAGCAGTTCCAGAACCACAACAACAACCTTAGACAGGCCAGCGGCATGACTGACCGGCTTTGTGCCGGCAGTTTGCCGGCTCGGAATCTCAGAATAGGCCTAATAGGGCCTACAGGACCTATACCAGAGGAGGCATGATGCCGAAGCGATACGACTATACGGGCAAGGATGTCCAGGACGTCTACGACGGGCCGGGCGGCTTGCTGTGGGAAGCAGTGATGTCCGAGCAGATACACTCGGGCAAGGACGAGGTGACCGACCGCATGGCTGCGGCCGTAGGCCTGAAGCCGGGGATGCACGTGCTCGACGTCTGCTCGGCTTTGGGCGCGCCGGCGCGGCAAATCGCGAAGAAGTACGGGGTGAAGGTGACCGGGCTCGATTTTACCAAGACTATGAATGTCAAGGCAATCGAACGAAACAAGGCCGCAGGTCTCGACAACCTGATAACAATCGTCGAGGGCACGGCGCTGGATATGCCGTTCAAGAAGGAGACGTTCGATGTGGTCTGGGGCCAGGAGGCGTGGTGCTATGTGACCGACAAGGAACGGCTCATAGCCGAGGCCGCGCGCGTGCTGAAGCCGGGCGGTAAGCTCATCTTCACCGACTGGGTCATCACCGGCAAGGTCGAAGAGCCACTGCTTGCCAAGCTGTACGAGTCAATGGCGTTTCCGTACATGGAGACCTTGCAGGGCTGGGCCGACCTGATGAAGAAGTACGGGTTCAAGAACATCGAGGTCAAGGACCAGACCGACGAGTATGCGAAGTGCTTCGACGACTACAAGAAGATGGTCGAGGTGGACCTGAAGCCGACTATCGTGGAGAACTTCGGCAACGACCTGTTCGGTTTCGCGACCGGGCTCGTGAACCTGTGGCGCGACGCGGCCCACGCACATAAGGTCGGGCGCGGCTGGTATCAGGCCGGGAAGCCAACAGACGGTACGACACAGGGCTGAGTGACGGCCAACGAGATAGGAGATACATGAACCTGACCGACAAGGACAACGCCAGTATCGAGCGGGCGCGCAAGGTCGGCGCGGAACTCGGGTACGTCCTGAACCCGGACATCGAGCGGACGCTCAAGGTGTCGAACCTGCTGGCGCGGAACTTCGCCGAGCACGGCAAGTACTACTGCCCGTGCAAGCAGTCGCATCCGTTGGACCCGGCGAAGGACGTGCTCTGTCCCTGTCCGACTTTGAAGGACGAAGTCGCCAAAGACGGGCGTTGTTTCTGCCGGCTCTTCTTCAAATCCGGAGCCGCCGATGAGGCGTCTCCTTCCGCTTGCTGCGGTTCTTAAGGAGGATGAATGTCTGAGCACAACCAGTTGCTTGAGGAACTCGGGCTCGGTGTGCCGCTGCTCGTGCCGGATGGGCCGCAGATTGTCGGTGCCCTTGGCGCCGCCCTGAGCGCCGGAAACGGAGCGCGGTCATGAACGGATTGACGCGCCTGCTGCGGCTGGGCCGGAGGTGGAACTCGTGACTAACGACCCCGAGGGGGACAGGCTGTCTCCCGATGACCGGTTCCAGCCGTCCGCTTCCTCAAACCGCAAAGCAGCCAGAGCGAGTAGAAACGCCGCGTCGCGACGCGTTGTGTCCGGGCTACTACTTCTGGTCGCGCTGACGACCTTCGCCGTCGGCTCAATTCAGCAACAATGGCTGAGAGTGTATGCATTCAGCTCGCAGATATGCCTGTCTTGTATGGGTCTGGTCTAGGTCGACTCTGCTGTCGGAAGACCGGCAGCCTCCGGCCTCTGCAAGGAGAAGAATGTGAGAGATAAGCACCTGTTTGCGGCACTGCCGGCCATGATGGTTGGCGCCGGATGCGCTGAGCGATTAGTGACGAGTATTGAACGGAGGATGACATGAGAATTCCGCGGATGCCGATGGGGATGCTGCTTTCAGTCGGCCTGCTGCTGGGCGTGGAGGGCAGTAAGCAGGAGTACGAGCAGGCGCCGAACTTCACGCTTAGGGACCTGGCGGGCAAGGACGTGCAGCTCTCGGAGTTGCTTGCGACCGGGCCGGTCTACATGGAGTTTTGGGACCGGTCCTGCGCCAACTGCATCGCTGAGATGGACGCGCTCTTGCCAACCTATGACACGCTGAAGGAGCAGGGTCTGCAGATTGTTGCCTTGTCGGTTGATAAGGCAGCCGATGAGGCGAGGGTAAAGGCACTCGTCAAGGGCAAGAAGTGGCCGTACGTCTGCCTGTTGGACCAGCAGAACGAGGTGAAGAGGGTATACGGCATCATCATCAAGCCGGCCGCCTATCTCATCAACCGGCAGGGAGAGATTGTCTACACTCACATCGGGTACAAGAAGGGCGACGAGAATCGCATCAAGGCCGAGATAGTGAAGTGGCTGCCGGAAGAGCCGGCGGTCGTGAACGACACCACACCGCGCTCGGAGTCCCCAGATGGCGACCATTAGCTGGCAAGTCGAGCCATCAGTGAACCCGCATTGAGGTGAAAGCTACTCCGCATCAGAGGCAAGTCGCTTGAAGGGAGGTCGCACGATACGACGTCTGGCTTTCTGGATCATGCTGGCCGCCGGCGCTCTCGCGCTGGTGGTCGGCATCGCCCACGAGGACTGGGCACGGATTCACCACTTCAGTTCGCAGATATGACTGTCTTGCATGGGCCTGGTCTAGGCCCGTTCGTCCGTGCAGTGGGACATCAGTGCCTGTCACCGGCACTACCCGCATTGTCCGTCAAACGTCGGAGAAACAGGAGGTCTGAATGAAGAATCTGTCACTACTCGGACTGGTTCTGCTCGTCCCATTGACGCTGCAGGCCAGCCAGCGGGTGATGGTGATTGAGGATGTCACCGCGACCTGGTGCACGTACTGCCCGGGTGCGGCGCGCGGAATCGAGGAACTCGACTTCCGCTCGTATGACTCGGTAGTCCCGATTGCGTATCACGCGTCGTCAAGCGACCCCTACTACACGGCCGACGCGGCCGTCCGGTATAGCTACTACGCGATAGGCGGCTACCCGACCGTGGTGCTGGATGGCAGTTACAAGATCGTCGGCGCCCTGCACACCGGGACAATGTACTTGACCTACCTCAACTACTTCCGGACGCGCATGTCCGTGTCCAGCCCGCTGACCATCGCGCTTTCCATCACCTACGACACGACCAGCCGCCAAGGCACCTTGACCATCAAGGTCAACAACACCAGCGCCAGCTCGGTCTCCGGCCAGCTTCACACCGTGCTGACCGAGAGCCACATCTACTACCCGTGGCAGGGAATGGACAGCCTGCAATACGTAGAACGCACGATGCTACCCAGCTCGTCCGGTGAGGCGGTGACGATTGCGGCCGGCGACTCCCTGACCAAGACACGGGATTTCACGGTCTCGCCGTCCTGGGTGGCGAGTCACTGCGACTTCGTTGTGTTTGTCCAGGACAACTCCTCTAAAGAGATGTCCCAAGGCGCGCGCATCGCCATCGTCAACGTCCCTGAGCTGGAATACTACGGCTACCAGTCGGCCAATCCCGTGCCGAACAGCGATGTTAACTTGACCGTGGGTCTGCGCAACATGGGTACTGGTGAAGGTCAGAGCATCACCGGGACGCTCTCGACCACCGACCCGTACATCACTGTGACCACGCCCAGCGCCAGTTTCCCGAACATGCAGGCCGCGGCCAGCGCATACTCGACTACTCCGTTCCAGATTCACGTGGATGCTGGTTGCCCGAACCCGCACCTCGCGACGATGAACCTCGAGGTCACTGCGACCGGTGCACCGACCGCCAACTTGGACTTCCCGTTGAACGTGACCACGGCCCATGGGTTCGCCGACAACATGGAACACGGCATCGGCCAATGGACGCACGGGGGAATACGAGACAACTGGCACCAGAGCACCTACACCTACCAGTCGGAGAGCACAAGCTGGTACTGCGGCGTGGACGGCAGCCAGCAGTACACCAACGAGAACGACTCCCGCTTGATGACGCCCCTTTTCACAGTCGGTGACGACACGATGCTGGCTTTCTACCACTGCTACGCTATCCAGCAGAACAACGACTTCGGACTCCTGGAGATAGGCAACGGCTCGAAGTTCTGGTGGCCGCTGGCGAGCTACACCGGGTCGAATTCCGGCTGGGAGCAGGTCAGCATCAGCCTGGGCGCGTACCGCGGTCAGACCGTTCAGCTCCGCTACCGCTTCATCAGCGGCTACAGCGGCACCGCCGAGGGCTGGTATATTGACGACGTCGAGGCAGGTGCCGTCCTCGGTGTCAGTGAAGACCGGACCCTCTCCGGCTGGCGTGTTGTGCCTTCCGGCACTCTCGTAAGAACATCGGCCCACGTGAACTACCAGGTTCCGGCCGGGGCTACCGGAAGCCTTGCCGTGTACGATGTGGACGGGCGCTTGGTCCAGCGACTGGGCCGCAACCTGTCAGGCAGTGGATGCGCGTCCTGGAACCTGACCGACGTCAGCGGTCGCGCGGTCCGGGCTGGAACGTACTTTGCACGTCTGGCGTCGGACGCCGGCGGGGCCGTCGGCAAGCTGGTAGTGACCAGGTAGGCGGACCTGAGCAGGACAACGGGCAGATTCGGTCTGCTGATCAGCCTCGGAGCGCTGGCGGTCCTCGCTGGCTGCTCCGAGGCTCCGGTGATCGAGATAAGACCGACCAATCGGGTCGTGTTGGCCGAGTACTTCACATGGATGCGGTGCGGCTACTGCCCCTATGCCTCCCGTGCGCTCGACAGCGTGGCCGCCGACTTTCAGGACAGCTTAGTGGTGATTGCCTACCACCGGCGCGTGGCGGGTGACACGCTCAGTCCGGAATACGTCGAGAATCGAAAGACGTTCTACTACAGCACCAACGGAGAACCGGCCACCGTCTTCGACGGTGGGGAGGTTGTCTGGACGCCCGGGCCGGAGTACAACTATTCGACCTTCCACGGCAAGACCGTGGTTGCCCGGAATTCTCCGCCCGGTGCCCAATTGTCCATGGCCGCTGCGCTTTCCGACAGCGCAGGCGCGATTACCGTCTCAGCTACCGGAGTTAGTTCGACGCCGACCGAAAGCCTGAGGTTATTCGTCGTGATTATTGAGGACAGCGTCCACGCGTACCTGCCCGGCGCGTACGACTCGGTATTCCGGTACGTGATGAGGCAGATGCTGCCGGGTGAAGACGGGGCTCCGGTCAGCCTGGTTGTGGGCGACACGGTCATCGTCGAGAGACAGTTCCAGCTCAAGCCGTTCTGGAACCGGTCCATGCTGGGCGCGGTCGCCTTCGTTCAAGACATGGCGACACACAGCGTCCTTCAGGCAGCCTGTTTGAGCAGGTTTGAACAAGAGAGGCGGTGAGCAATGAGGAGAATACCACGTATTGGGAGTTGCGCTTCGAGTCGGGTCCTGGCTGTGGTGTTGTTTGTGGTCGTCTACGGTCAGGCGCTGGCGGGCTACGGGCTAGAGCTAACAGCGCGCGGCGACACCGTGCAGCACGTCAGCCCGGGCGGGCCCGGCGAGTTCCATTTCGCGCTGACGAACACCGGCAGCCAGTTAGATGCGTACGAGTTCGACTGTCGCGTGGTTGCGAGCGTTCCGGGATGGGTGGTCGTGTACTGTGTCGGAGGTCAGTGCGTCGAACCCGGGAACTCGGTCTACGATACCCTCGCGGCCGGAGCCGCGGACACCGCGATCAAGGTCATGGTGTACACGAACTCAACCGAAGGAGAGGGAGTCGTATCCCTGCGGGCACGTTCGATGGGCAACCCGGTGCTGGTCGAGTCCATCGCAACTCACACCGTCGTCGGCACTGGCGTCGAGGAGGGCGTACGTCCGGATGCGCCGGAGGCCTGCTTCTTCGTGGCGCCGACCCTGGTGAGCCGGCGGACCGGGGCGTCGGTGACGTTCTCAACGCTCGGGCAGACATCCTTCAGAGTGACTCTACACGATGCAGCCGGGCGTCGGATCCAGACCGTTGCCGTCGGCATCGTGCCGGCCGGATCGCACCGCGTTGCCTGGCTGCCGGAGTGCAGGCTGTCCCGCGGCGTGTACTTGCTCCATTTGTCGGCGGGAGGCGAATCCGCAGTTGCCAAGGTGATTGTCGAGTAGCCGAGTGATGGCTAGGACATGATGGTGATTTGCTCCGACAGCGCCGGCGGGGCGCGGCTCGTGCGAGTGTAGAAAGGAGGCACGATGCAGGAACGTCGTCTTGTGGACTACGCGCGCGCTGCCGGCTGAGCGAGTAAGGTATGTCAGGAAGACCTGCTGCAGGTCCTGCAGCAGCTTCCTGTTTTCCGGCATCCCGACCTGCTGGTCGGAGGCGATACGTCGGATGACGCCGGTGTGTACCGGCTGGACAGCGAGCGGGCGCTGGTGTTGACCATTGACGTACTGACCCCGATTGCCGACGACCCGTATGTCTTCGGCCAGATTGCCGCTGCCAACTCGCTTTCAGACGTGTATGCTATGGGCGGCACGCCACTGGCCGCGCTCTGCATTCTCGGCTACCCGGTCGGCGAGATAGACAACGACACGATACGGGCGGTACTGGCAGGGGTGTGGGAAAAGGTTCGGGAGGCGGGTGCGGTGGTTGCCGGCGGCCACACGACCAAAGACATGGAACTCAGATGTGGCTTGGCCGTAACCGGCCTCGTCCACCCGGACCGTGTGGTCACCAATGCCGGTGCGCGGCCCGGTGATGCTCTGGTTCTGACGAAACCGCTCGGAATCGGCATCATCACGACGGCGTTGCGGGCCGACCTCGCGCCCGCCCGGGCAATCGAGCAGGCTAACCGCACGATGTGCGAGCTTAACCGTGCGGCGGCCATGGTGATGACAGAGTTCGGCGTGAATGCGGCGACCGACATTACCGGGTTCGGACTGGCTGGGCACGCTTGGGAAATGGCGTCGGCCAGCGGTGTCGCCATTGAGATACAGGCAGATCAGGTCCCCATCATCCCCGAGGCCTTTGACCTTGCCCGGCAGGGCCTTTTCCCGGGCGGGTCGGTGAAGAACCACGAGTTCATGGAGACGAGAGCCGACTTCGCCCCGTCAGTGCCCGAGGAACTTCAGATGCTTCTGTGCGACGCACAAACGTCCGGGGGTCTGTTGGTTTCCCTGTCGACCGAACGCGCAGCGGACTTCTGCGGCCGGCTGATTGGTGCCGGTGTTGTACGGGCCGCTGTCATCGGCCGGGTGCTTCCCGGCCCGGCACGAATCCGCGTAGTCCGCTAGCCCGACGTTTGGCGCGGTTTCTGTTGCCCGCCGCCGCTTAGCGAATATGATGAAAGACATGCCCGAAAGAGATCTGTTCGACTTCCTCGCCGAGGCGGTGACGACGATGAAGCCGGAACTCGTTGCCGAGCTGGCGCGCAAGGTGCTGGAACAGGGTTTGTCGCCCGAGGACGCGATGACGCAGGGTCTTGCCGCCGGCATGCGCCGGATGGGCGAGAAGTACGCGGCCAAGGAGTGCTTCGTACCAGAGGTGCTGCTCGCGTCAAAGGCGATGTACGCCGGGTTCGACATCCTGTCCAAAGCCCCAAGCCACAAGCCTCAAGCCACAAGGGGAAAGGTCATTCTCGGCGTGGTGCAGGGCGACATCCATGACATCGGTAAGAACATCGTGAAGGTGATGGTGCAGGCTGCCGGGTTCGAGGTGATTGACCTCGGCAGGAACGTGCCGCTGCCGGAGTTCGTGAAGGCGGTCGAGTCGCACTTATCGGACGGGTCAGAACACAGCCTGGTGCTGGGCATGTCCTCGCTGATGACCACCACGATGCCGCGGATGGGCAAAGTCATCGAACTGCTGGACAAAGCCAGCCTGCGCTCGAAGGTGAAGGTCGTCATCGGGGGCGCGCCGGTTACCGAGCGGTTCGCCAGGAACATCGGGGCGGACGCTTCTGCCCCGGACGCGCACTCGGCCGTGCTTGAAGTCGAGCGGCTGGCGGGGCAGGTAGAAGTTAGCAGTTAGGAGTTAGCAGTTAGGAGTGAGTCGGACAGGAGCAGGCGGTTTGCCGCGCTGCTGCGCGGCGAGAAGCCGGAGCGGCCGGTCATCTTCCCGATGGTCGTGGCGAACCATGCGGCGCGGATCGAGGGCTATTCAATCTCCGAGGCCGTGACGCAGCCCGACGTGTTGGCGCGGGTGCTCTACTCCGCGTACCGATTCTATGGTTATGACCTGCTCACGGTTTTCTCCGACACGATGGTCGAAGCCGAAGCGATGGGCGCGCAGGTGTTGATTCCCGAGGACGACGACCCGTTTCTGCTCGAGCCGCCGCGCGTCTCGAAACTCGAGCCAGCCAATCCCGAAGCCGATGGTCGGATGCCGGTTGTCCTCAATGCAACGCGCCGGCTCAGGAAGCTGCTTGAGGATGAGGCGCCGATTCTGACTTCGCTCAAGGGGCCATTCTCACTGGCCTCTTTCCTGCGCGGGATTGACGGGTTCCTCGAAGACCTGCTGAGCGACCCCGGCCGGGCGAGGGACTTCCTGCGGCTCGCGACCAAGAACCAGGTCGTATATGCCGAGGCAATCATCCGCGCCGGTGGGGTTCCATTTGTCGGCGACCCGGTCGCATCGGGCAGCATGATTAGTCCGGAGATGTTCCACGAATTCGCATTGCCGTACCTGGCGCAACTGGTTCGTTCGGTTCACGAGCAGGGCGTGAAGGTGGGGCTGCACATCTGCGGCGAGACGAGGAGTCTCCTCAAGGATATGCTGGCAACCCGAGCTGACTTCCTGAGCATCGACGAGATGGACTTGCGGCAGGCGCGGGGCTCGGTCGGCGACAACGCAGTCCTGATGGGTAATGTCTCAACCAGACTGCTTCTTGAAGGCAAGCCGGAACAGGTGGCGGCAGCGGCAGCCGAGTGCATGGCGCGCGGCGGGCCAATGCTGATTCTCTCTTCAAGCTGCGACGTACCGGCCGACGTACCGAAAGAGAACGTGAAGGCCTTGGTCGAGGCGGGCCGAAAGTGGGAGACAGCCTGACGGTCACGGTGGTCCCACGGGGCACTCACAGCCTGCGCGAGTTGCTTGCCGACGCCGGCGTCCGCCTGCCTTCGGATTGCGGCGGTGCCGGCACTTGCGGCAAGTGCCGGGTGCGGGTGCTCGACGCCGACGGCGAGCGGAGCGTTCTCGCCTGCCAGTACGTGCCGGCGGCGCCGGTGGTGGTCAATTGGGATGAAGTCAGACCGGCCGGACGAAGGAGACTGAACCATCCAGGTTTGGGGACAGTCCCCGTGCGGGGACAGTCCCCGAGTCTGCGCCTTGCGGCCGATATCGGAACGACCGCGATTTCGCTGGCCGCCGTCGACAAAGCAAAGCGTCGGGTCGTCGCAAGGCGCGAAGTGCTCAACCCTCAGATGATATTCGGCGCCGACGTGATGAGCCGCATCGCCGCGGGGACGAAGGTCCGTCGGACCGCGCTGGAGCCCGTATTGCTGTGGTTTATGGCCGACACCGGCATCGCGAGCGAGGGCCAGATTGTGGCCGTGGGCAACACGGTAATGGCTCACTTTCTCATGGGACGGAGCCCGGCATCGTTGGGCGAGTTCCCGTACGAGTCGCGGCTGCCGTTGGGCAAGAGCCTCACCGGTCAGCGCGGCGGCATCCGGACGCACATGCTGCCGCTGCTCGGCAGTTTCGTCGGCAGCGACTGCACCGCGGCAATTCTCGCTTCAGGCATGCACCGGACAAGGCGGCTGTCCCTGCTGGTGGACGCCGGCACCAACGGCGAGGTCGTGCTGGGCAACCGGGAGCGACTGCTCGTGACCTCGACCGCGGCCGGGCCCGCTTTCGAGGGCGCGACGCTTCAGTGCGGCAGCCTGGCGCAACGCGGGGCGGTGAGGGCGGCGCGGTTTCGGGACGGGCGATTCGTCCTCGACGTCATCGGCGGCGGCGAGCCGAGGAGCATCTGCGGGTCAGGCGTGCTTGACGTGGTGGCCGAGGCAACCCGCGCCGGGCTGGTTGATGCATCCGGTCGGATCGTCCGCGGCACGCGGCTGGATATGAGCCAGCGCCGAGAGCCGGTCTACTTGTCCCAGAGCGACCTGCGCGAGATACAACTGGCCAAGGGCGCTATCGCAGCGGCAGTCAGGATTCTACTGGCAGAGTGGGGTGCACCGGCGTCCGACCTCGAATGCATCCATGCTACTGGCAAGTTCGGGGCCGCGATGAACCCCGCCTCAGCGGTGCGAATCGGCCTGCTGCCACAGATACCGCTCGCACGAATCCGGCGGCACGGTAACCTCGCACTACTCGGTGCGGTCCGGGCTACTCTGAACCCGGGCCTGTTCACTGAGGCTGAGCGGTTCGCGGCGAACTGCCGCGAGGTCAGGTTGAGTGACCACCCGCAGTTCGAGCAGACCTTTATTGACTCAATGCGGCTCGAATCATGGAACTGATACCGCGCGCGACGTTCGACCAGATACGGCACGAGCGGGTTGAAGAGATACTTGCCGCGCGCAAGCAGGGCGCAAAGGTCGTAGGTTACTTCTGCATCTACGCTCCGGTTGAGATGGTGCAGGCGGCCGGGGCGATCCCGGTCCGGCTGATGCGCGGCGGGCAGGCGGCCGAGGAAGCGGGCGAAAAGTACCTGCGGGCCGATGCCTGTTCGTTCTGCAATAGCTGCATGGGCAACTTCGAGCGCGACCAGTTGCACCAGCAGGTTGATGCCGTGCTCAGCGTGAACACGTGTGACATGATGCGCCGGCTGCCCGAATCGATTGAGAAGCACTTCGGAACCCCGGTGTATCAGCTCTACATGCCGCGGACATCCGAACCTCTGCCGCACCGGGTAGCCGAGTTCAGAAGGCAGCTCGACGGGCTGGCCGGAGAACTGGCAACCCTGACCGGCATCGCCATCGGTACGGAGCGACTGGAGTCCGAGATTGCCGCATTCAACCAACTGCGGGCGATGCTGCGGCAGGCAAGCGACACGCGGCGGATGAACGCGCCGCTGCTTTCCGGCGGCACGATGCTCGATCTTGCGGCGACTGCATGGTCGCTGGGTCCGGTCAAGGCCGTCTCGCTAGTCGAGGAGGTGCTGCGGATTCTTGCCGCGCGCCCGCGCGGGGAAGGGCGACGGCCGCGGCTGATGCTCGGCGGCAGCATCTTGACTGAAGATGACCGGTGGCTACTCGACATGGTCGAAGAGAAGGCAGACATCGTGACCGACATCCTTTGCACGGGCACGCGCTGGTTTGCCGAGGAGATTCCGTCTGACGGCGCGCCGATGGACCGGCTGGCGAGTTTCTACTTCAGCCGGCCGTGCATGCACCGCCGGCCGAACTCGGCCATGTACGAGTACGCGCAGCGACTTGCCCGCGAGTTCCGGGTCGAAGGGCTGGTGTATAAGACGCTGCTCTACTGCGACCCGTGGAGTTTCGAGGCCCGGCGGCTGCAGGAGGCGATGGGTATTCCGCTGCTGCACCTCGATACCGATTACTCGACCGAGAACCGCGAGCAGGTGCGGACGCGCATTGAGGCGTTCATGGAGACGTTGTGAGAGCGGAAAGGGATCAAGGGATCGAGGGATCAAGGGATCGAGTTCCGGCGTGGACGGACCCGAAGCCCGCACGGGTCGGCTTTCGTGACTGGCTGGACCTGTTCGAACGCGTGCCGGAGGAGCTGATTGACCGCTATCACTACTATGGTAGCACCGAGGCGTGGTCAAAGTATCTGTTCCCGCCGCAGACGTTCGCCATCTACGGTATGCGCCACCTGCGCCGACTCAAGTATGACAACTCACTCGCGGCTTTGCGGATGTGGGGCTTTGTGCAGAACGAGACCGAGCGGCTGTTCCGGGCGCGGCAGATTGGGCTCCGGGTCATCGCGACGATGGGCGACCTTGGCGCGGTGCCGGTTATCGTCAATTCATTCCCGGATTGCATCGCGTTCTACCCGGACTGCATCTGGTGGACGCCGTTCGCGATGGAGAGCAGGGTGCTGTTCGACGCCGCGGCCGAACTCGGCGTCGGCGATGCGGCTTGCTTCTCTCGCGCCGCTTTGGGCGCGTTTGCCAAGCACTCCTACTTCCCGGACCCGGACCTTGTCATTGCCTCCACCGGCGCTTCGTGCGACGACTACTCGGGTGTGGAACAACTGGCGGAGCGATTTGCCCGCGAGATGCTGTGGGTGGAAGTGCCGATGCGGTGCCAAATGGGGCACATGGGACCGATGAGGCTTATGCTGGTGAAGGAGTACGAGCGCGTGGTCGAGGCGATGGCGCGACTGACCGGCCACGAGCTGACCGAAGACGAACTCCGGGCCGGCATCCGGCGCACGAACACGGTCAGGAAGATGGTGAGCCGCCTGCGCGAGCTGGCCTACGGCCGCGGCGTGTTACCCGCACTCGAGATGATGGTCGTGGAGTTCGGCAGCCTGCACCACTACTCGGACATCACCGAGTGGACCGCCGTGCTTGAACACCTGCTTGCGACCGCCGAGGAACGGGCGGCCAAGGGCGGGCGCGTTCTGAGCGAGGACGCGCTGCGCGTCGTCTGGGTTACGCCGCCGGCAGACCCGCTGCTGCTGACCTACGTTGAAGACGCGGGCGCGCGGGTGGTCGGCACTGAGTACGTCATCAACCAGGCGCTCGAAGTGATGGACGAGTCGAAGCCGCCACTTGAGGCGATTGCCGAATCGTTCATGGCCGCGTCGCTCATCGGCACTTCGCGGGCGCGCGCGCAATCGGCCATCGACCAGGCGCGCGAGCACGGCGCTGAGGGCATTATCATCTCCAGCATCTTCGGCGGCTCGCACTGCGCCATGGAAGGCCGGTTGATTGCCGACTATGTCAAAGCTGAGCTCGACCTGCCTGTTTTGGAGTTCGACGTTGCCCCGCCGTCGAACGAAATCAGCCGCCAGTTGCAGACGAGGATTGACGCCTTCCTCGAAGTCCTGAGGAGTCGCAGGTGAAAGACCTGCTCACGCCGCGCGAGCGGTTTGGCCTTCTCGTTATCGACGAGCCGCAGGACCGCGTGCCGGTTTTCCCTCTCGTTACGGCCCACGCGGCCCGGGTCGCCGGCGTACCGGTCCGCGACTACTACACCGACGGCGCGGCGATGGCGCGCAGCCAGCTTGTTGCGCAGGAGCTCTACGGAACTGACTTCATCTCCTTCTTCTCCGAAGTCGGGCTGGTTGCCGAGGCACTTGGCTCTCAGTTCGACTATCCTGAGGACGACCTGCCGTTGCTCACGATGCCGAAGTGGCCGGGATTGGCGGCGATGGACGAAGCGGAGGTTGACCCGTTCAAGGACGGCAGGCTGCGGGTCTATCTCGATGCAATCACGTATGCCTACGAAGCTCGGGGCGACACGGTGCCGATTCTCGCCTACGTCCCCGCGCCGTTCACGACGGCGCAACAACTCGTTGACCAGGAGGCGTTCCTGCTCGGCTTGCTGACCGAGCCGGACCATGTGCACAACCTGCTTGTCTACGCGACGCGTTCAATCATCCGGTTCTGTCGCGCCATCATCGGGGCGGGCGGGCTGCCGATCCTGGTTGACCCGCTGGCATCGGGGAGCGTCATATCGGTCGAGCACTACCGTGAATTCGCACTGCCTTCCGAAGCCGAGGTCATTCGCTACCTGCACCGCTACGACCTCGACGTCGTGCTCCACATCTGCGGCGACACTGACTCCATTATCAGCCTGATGCCTGAGTCCGGCGCCGACCTGCTGAGTATTGACCGCATCGGCTTGGAGGCGGCCATAGCCGGGGCCGGTGACCGGTGCCGCATCATCGGCAACTACGATACCTCAGCGATCCTGCTCTCGGACCCGGCGACAATCGAGCGTGAGGTCGGCGCGATGGTACTCGCGGGGAAGCGGTGTCCCAAGGGGTTTGTTGCGGCGACGGGATGCGAGGTGCCGGTCGAAACGCCGCCGGAGAACGTGCGGGCGTTCGTTCGAGCCGCGAAAGAAGCCGGGGTCAACGCCGCCTTTGCCGGCTTTGGGGACAGTCCCCGTGCGGGGACAGTCCCCCCGGATGCCGGCTTTGGGGACAGTCCCCATGCGGGGACAGTCCCCCCGGACGATGCGAGGAGGAAAGCATGATTACTGCCGGGATAGACGTGGGCTCGGTAAATACCAAGCTGGTTGTGTTCGACCGCGTCAGCCGAGGGATATTCTGCGAGAAGGTCGTCCCGACCGGGCCACGGCCGCGGGAGACCGCGCATCAGGTCATGGCCGAGTGCCGTAGTGAGCACAAGGACCTGGCCGGCCACGTACGCGGCGTGGTGGCGACCGGGTACGCCCGCCACGTTGTGGACCACGTGGCGGGAACCATTACCGAAATCAAGGCGGCGGCGCTCGGCATACGATATTGGCATCCGGAAGCCCGAACCGTGGTGGACATCGGCGGGCAGGATTCGAAGGTGCTCAGCCTCGATGCGACGGGCAAGGTGCGCGACTTCGTAATGAACGACCGGTGCGCGGCCGGCACCGGCCATTTTCTCTCGGTGCTGGCGCGGACGCTGTCAGTGCCGCTCGAGGACTTTGGCCGGCTCAGCCTCGAATCGCGGCGACCGGTGCCGGTCTCCAGTCTCTGTGTAGTGATGGCCGAGTCGGAGATACTGTCGCTCTTGGCGGCCGACACTCCGGTCGCGGACGTGATTGCCGGCCTGCACGAAGCGCTGGCGCGCCGAATCGCCAACATGGCGGCACGGCTGCGGATTCAGCCCGAGGTTGTGTTCACGGGCGGCGTGGCGCAGAACCCGGGGATGAAGGCGGCGTTGGAAAGGGCGCTGGGCATGCCGGTAACAATCGCCAGGAAACCACTGCTGGCCGCGGCGCTGGGCGCGGCGCTGGCTAGCGAACCAGAGTAAACCGAACCGGCCGCGCGTCGCTGCCCGCCGGGAAAACGATGAAGTAGCTGCCGGAGGCCAGACCCACTGGTCGCCAGGTGACCGACCTTTGCCCGCCGGGGACTACGAACGCCGTCACCTGCCGGCCCGCGGCGTCCATCACCCGTGCCGTTCCGGCGCGCACCGACGCCGGCAGGCCGACTAGCAGCGTGTCCCGCGAAACGGTCGGTCTGATCGTCGAGGTTGTGTCCGAGATCGGGGCATACGGTTCCCGGCGGAGGTAATCCCAGAACTGCAGATAGGTTTTGAGAACAATCGTGCATGCCTTGTCGGTCAGGGCCGCCGCCTGTTCCGGAGCCGGGTCGGTCAGAGGCCATTCGGCTTCCGCGCTGTCAACCATGCTGAAGAGCCGTTCTTCGGTCGGGGCAAAACACTCAAGCATGTCCGCAAGCCGGTAGGTGTTGTCGGCAACGGGATGGTCCGGGTCGCAGCGGATGTAGTCGCGCAGACGGATGGCTTCGTCACAGATGGAAGCGTGGTCGGGGCCATCGAGCGCTTCGGGCAGAGGTCCGCCCCGGACCCAGACCGGGACCGGCAGACTTACATCAGGCGAGCCGAGCAGTACCCACATCATCGTTCGGGCGGCGGGTTCGCCGGGCCTGGTTCCAACCATGACTTCGGCCGAGCGGGTGGTGCGGCGGCAGAGCGTGCTCTCGACCGGCAGATACCCGGGCGGAAGCGTGCCGTACGTACCCTCAAAAGGCAGCGGATACGGGTCGAGGAACGTACGGCCGATGTCGCGGCTCAGGGTGCGGATGATGAATCTCGAGTCAATCCGGTCTTCGTGGCGCGCCGGGACTGCGAGTTGCATAGCGCGCTCGTAGCGGTCCCTGCCGGTTTCCCGGTTCGGGCTGCCGGACATCGAGTAGTTGGCGCGGATGATGAAACCGAGAGTATCGTCAGAGCAGTCGTAGCGGTTGTAGAAGAGGTTGCTGGTCTCGAAAATTGAGGTCGTGCCGGTCGAGTCGAAAACACCGTAGTTGGCCGGGGTCTCGCGGCCGATGACGTTGAGCGAATCCAGCAGACCGGCAAATTCGCTAACCGTAGCGCACGTACCGAGCGCCAGGCTCATGATACTTCCGTCATCCGCCGCGCCTTCATCCCGGGCCATGATATTGAACGAGTTCGAGTTCATGATGGCGAATCCGGCCTCGTTGATGCCGGCCCAGGCGTCCAGCGTGTCGTTGGCGTAGACGTTCGTCACGTAGCGGTACTTCGGTCCGGTAAGATAGCGGACTTCCTGATTCTCGTCATTCACATCGCGGTTCTTCCAGAGCATCGGCCGGCCGCTGGCACTGGCGCTCGGGCCGAAGACACCGATGGTGCAGGCAGAGGAAAAGGACAAAGTCATAAGGACCAATGACAAAGTCAGGAGGCAGAAGCGACGGGACGGAATGACAGTCACTGGGATCTTTTTACCTCTCGGATCAGAGTGTCGACGAGCTGGTCTTCGCTGCACGTCTTGACGACTCGGCCATGGGCGAAGACGATGCCCCTGCCTTTGCCACCCGCAATCCCGAAGTCGGCCTCGCGCGCCTCGCCCGGCCCGTTCACCACGCAGCCCATCACCGCGACCTTGATCGGCGGGGTCCCCAAATCCGAGAGCGCTGGCGGGGACTGTCCCCGCATGGGGACTGTCCCCAAATCCGAGAGTGCTGCCTTGACCTTGCGGGTCAAACCAATGACGTCAATCCCGGTGCGACCGCAGGTGGGGCAGGAATAGACCAGCGGACCCCGGCGGCGGATGCCGAGGGCCCCGAGCAGTTCGTACCCGGCCTCGACTTCCTGCACCGGGTCCCCGGTCAGCGAGATGCGAATCGTGTCGCCGATGCCTTCAAGCAGCAGCACCGAGAGCGCGGCGGCAGAGCGAATCGCGCCCTCGAACGGCGGCCCGGCCTCGGTCAGGCCGAGGTGAAGCGGGTAGGGCCAGCGTTTCGACAGCTCACGACAGACGGCAATCGTCTCCCGCACATCGGTGGTCTTGGCCGAAAGCACCAGCGCCTTGAACCCGGCCCGCTCAAACGGCTTCAGGCAGCGCGCCATGCCGGCGACCATGGCCGGGACCGAGGGGCGGCCGTAACGCCGGAGAATGGACTTGTCAATCGAGCCGGCGTTGACGCCGACACGGATTGCCGCGCCCGAGCCTGCGGCCGCCTTGATAACCTCCCGGATCTTCCAGGCAGCGCCGATGTTGCCGGGGTTGATGCGCACCTTGTCGAACCCGGCCCGGATGGCGGCCAATGCCAGCCGATGGTCGAAATGAATGTCGGCGATGAGCGGCAGGGCGACGCGCTTGCGGATTTCGGGCAAAGCGGAAGCCGCTGCCGCGTCGGGTACGGCCAGGCGCACCAATTCGCAGCCCGCGCGTTGGAGCCGCTGAATCTGGCGCACCGTTGCCCTGACGTCATCGGTGCGGGTCTTGGTCATGGACTGGACTGAGACCGGCGACCGGCCTCCGATTGTCAGCGGGCCGACCCGGACGGCCAGGGTCTTGCGCCGCGGCTTCCGGCTAGTAGCTGACGCGCTCAATCTTCGCCCCGACGGCGCCGAGTTTCTGCTCGAGTGATTCGTAACCCCGGTCCAGATGGTAGATGCGCTGGATTTCGGTATCGCCCCGGGCGGCAATCGCGGCCAATACCAGCGCCGCCGACGCCCGGAGATCCGAGGCCATCACCTGGGCCCCGGACAAGCGCTCAACCCCCTGGATAACCGCCGTCCGGCCGTTGATGTCGATCTTCGCGCCCATGCGGTTCAGCTCCAGCACGTGCAGGAAGCGCGATTCGAAGACGTTCTCGGTCACGACGCTGGTGCCAAGGCCGGTGGCAAGCAGCGCGGTGAACTGGGCCTGCAGGTCGGTCGGAAAGCCGGGATACGGGGCGGTCGCCACGGTAACCGGCCCGGCCCGTCGCTCGGCGCTCACGACCAGCCGGCGCTTGCCGGTCTCAACGGTCGCACCCGCCTGGCGCAGCAGGCTAATCACAGCGGTGAGATGCTCCGGTTCGCAGCCGTTGATCTCAAGATTGCCGCGCGTGATGGCCGCCGCAACGGCGAGGGTGCCGGCTTCAACCCGGTCCGGAATCGGCCGGTAGTCGGCACCGTGCAGCCGTTTCACGCCCTTGATTCTGATTACAGGTGTCCCGTGTCCTTCGATCTTCGCACCCATGGCAATGAGGAACCCGGCGAGGTCTACTACCTCGGGCTCGCAGGCCGCACCCTCAATGACCGTTTCGCCGCTGGCAAGTGATGCAGCCATCATCGTGTTGGCGGTAGCGCCCACGCTAGGGCCGGACGCGCCTTCCAGTACCATGGTTCCGCCGCGCAGGAGTCGGCCCTTGGCGTGGATGTAGCCGTGTTCGAGCTTGACCTCGGCGCCAAGTGCCGCGATGCCTTTGAGATGCAGGTCAACCGGCCGTGGGCCGATGGCGCAGCCGCCGGGCAGCGAGACCCGCGCATCTCCGAACCGGCCGAGCAGGGGCCCGAGCACGTAGTAACTGGCTCGCATCTTGCGCACGATATCGTAGGCCGCGGTCCGTTCCACCTTTCCGCTGGCGGCAATCTTCATGGTGCGCTTGCGCAACTCGACCTTCACGCCCATCGAGCGCAGGAGCCGGGCCATGGTGCTCACGTCTTCGAGCAGCGGTACGTCGCGGATGATGCACGGTTCCTCGGTCAGCAGGCACGCAGCAAGAATGGGGAGCACCGCATTCTTGGCGGTGACGTTCGCGACCGACCCCTCAAGCCGGGTCGGGCCGTGGATAAGAAACTTGTCCATGGGACTAATATTCTTGGGTCTGGGCGCCGAAAGTCAAGGACAGGAGCGGTGGCTCGCGGGTTTGGCGACCGAGGTGCCGACCGGCCGGCAAGCGCCGGCCGTTCCCGCGCGCGACTTCTGCTTGACATCCGGCGTGGGCAGCCTATATTCAGAGTTGCAGGAAGTCTGCAGGACAGCGACCGGCGCTGTCTTGGTCAGATTGTGAGCAGTCATCAGGTTAGAGATAATATGGCTCTGCCCGCGCAGGGCCAAGAGGAGGTCTGATGTTCGTAACAATTCTGTCGATCGTGCTGGTAGCGATGACGCCGGCCGGTTTTGTGCCGTCGAACGCGCCGGTGCTGCTGGGCGGCGGCGGGCCGGACACGTACGGGTACATGTATCTGGACTCAGATACGACCTGTCCGGGCGCTCCGACCTACAACTGGGTAAGCATCAAGGGCGTCGGGACTGAGATAACGACCCTCGGCGACGACAACACCGCCGGGCCGTTCCCAATCGGGTTCGACTTCCCTTACTACTGGTACAAGGTCAGTACGTGCATTGTCGGGTCCAACGGCTACATCACGTTCGGCGACGCCGCCCCGAACTCATCGCCGTTCAAACCAGTCCCGAACGACACCCCTCCGAACAACCAGCTTGCCGCGCTGCTCAGTGACCTTGAATGCAGCGCCGCCGGCTCACCCAACGGTTCGGTCTGGTACTGGTCCAATGGATCTGACAGCTTCATCGTCGAATACGACAGCATCCGGTTCTGGAGCACCGGCGGCAATAACACGTTCCAGATTATCCTGACCAAGGCGGACTCGTCAATCACGTTCCAGTACAAAGAACAGAGCGGCGCGCCGTTCAACGGCTGGGCGCCGACCAGCAACCAGACCGGCGTCGAGAATATCTCGGGCGCAATCGGCCTGAACTACCTCTCGGGCACGATTCCGCCGGGCAACATGTACCACACCGACCTCGCGGTCCGCTTCTTCCCGCCCGAGTCAAGTTCGCTGCAGATACATGACGTGGGCGTCCGCAACGCGATGAATGACCGTAACGGCGGCCTGTTTACGGTCAAGGAGCGGCCGCTCTCCTTCTGGGCGATGGTCAAGAACTACGGCAACCAGTCCGAAGCCGCGTTTAAGACCTACTTCGAGGTCTGGCGGCAGAACGACACGAGGGTCTTCTTCGACTCGATGACGACGATGGCGTCGGACCCGGGCGAGACCGAGTCACTCGCGCTCACCAACACCTGGCGCCCGAGCACCATCGGCACGTATATCATCAAGGTCTACACCAAGATGACCGGCGACATGCTGCCGGTGAACGACACCGCGACGATTGAACTCCGTGTGGTTACCATTCCGGCGATGCTCACCTACGACCGCGGCACACCGGTCAACTCGACGGGCTGGCTCGGCCCGGGCGGAATGGGCAGCCGCTTCGTACCGCCGGTCTACCCGTGCTCAATCAGCGCCATCCGTCAGCATATGACCTCGGCCGGGTCGGTTGACGTGCTGCTGGCGGTCTACGACGACGACGGTCCGGGCGGCGGCCCCGGAACCATCCTCTTCGGCGACACAATCACCGTGACTGCGGCCAACTGGTATTCAGTCACCCTGCCTACGCCGGTCGTGGTCACCGAGGGCGCGTTCTTCGTCGGCGCAGCCTCCGAGACGTCCGAAGACCCGTCGTTCGGCTGGGACTCGATACCGCCGATTTCCTTCCAGGGCTGGGAGACAAACACCGGCACCTGGTCGCCCAGCCGTGACGGCGCGGTGCGCGACGTCTGCGCGAACGCGACGGTTTTCGGACCGGTCGGTATCTTCGAGTGGCTGCAGCCGACTCCGGCCCCGGTCCCGGCGCGGATTGACGTCAACCCGAACCCGTTCGGCGGTGCGACCAGTATCCGGCTGCTCAACCCGACCGGGCGCGAGACGGCAGTCGAACTCTACGACGCGACTGGCAGCGTAGTGCGTACGCTCACGCTCAGCCGAGGCCAGGCCACGCTTGACGGCCGGCTGCTGGCGGACGGTATCTACTTCGCACGTGTCGTTGGCACCGAATCACCGGTGGCCAAAGTCATCGTCACGCACTGAAGGAACAGCCTTGCACATTGCGGCGGGGAGGCAACTCCCCGCCGCTCCTTGTGGTGAGCCAGGCGTTGCTCACGCCGAGTCGCCGCGAAGAAACGCAGTTGCGTTCCTTCTTCTTGACCGATGGTTGCCAGTGAGATAGAATGGCTGCGATGCAGTAGTCAGGGAGAGCCTGCAGTCGCGGCCGGGCCGCGCTTGACGCTCGGCACCTGGCAGACGGCATCTACTTCGTCCGTGTCGCAGGCACCGAGGTGCTTGTCGCCAAGGTCATCGTCACGCACAAAGCGGACAGCCTTGTACGTTGCGGTGAGTCCGCAAGCAAAGGTCTGTCGCCGTCCCGGGCGGAGTGGGCGGCCATGAGGCAAAGCGAACCACGGCCCTGCCGATGCAGGGTCAAAAAGGAGGTCCGATGTTCGTGACTATCTTGTCAATTGCGCTGATAGCGCTCTCACCAGGCGGAACGATGCCGTCCAGTGGGCCGGCGCTACGGGGCGGCGGGCCGTCGAGCGCGCCGGTACGGCTGGGCGGCGGCGGTCCGGACGTTTACGGCTACAAGTATCTGGACTCAGATACCACCTGCCCGGGCGCTCCGACCTACAACTGGGTCAGCATTAAGGGCGTCGGGACCGAGGTAACGGGACTCGGCGACGACACGTGCGTCGGGCCGTTCCCGATCGGCTTCGAGTTCCCGTACTACTGGTACCGGGTCGACTCGGTCGCCGTCGGGTCCAACGGCTACATCACGTTCGGCGACGCGACCAAGTCCCAACAGCCGTTCAAATCGGTTCCGAGCACACAGAGGCCGAATGACCAGCTTGCCGCGCTGCTGAGCGACCTCGACCCTGAGGACACCTGCTCACCTAACGGCTCGGTCTGGTACTGGTCCAACAACGCTGACAGCTTCATCGTCGAGTACGATAGCATCGCATTCTGGAGCGCTGGTGGCAACAACACGTTCCAGATTATCCTGACCAAGGCGGACTCGTCCATCACGTTTCAGTACAAGGAGCAGATGGGCACGCCGAACAACGGCTGGGTGGGGGAGAACGCCCAGACCGGCATCGAGAACGTATCGGGCGCAATCGGCCTGAACTACCTGTCGGGCCAGACTCCGCCGGGCAACATCATTCACCCCGACCTCGCGGTCCGTTTCTTCCCGCCTGAATCAAGCTTGCTTCACGACGTGGGCGTCCGTAACGCGATGAATGACCGCAGCGGCGGCCTGTTCACAATCAAGGATCGGCCGCTCTCTTTCTGGGCGATGGTCAAGAATTACGGCAACCAGTCCGAAGCCGAGTATAAGGCCTACTTCAAAGTCATGAGGCAGAACAACTCGGTCGTCTTCTCCGATTCGATGTGGGCAATGGCATCGAACCCGGGCGAGACCGAATCGCTGGCGCTCGCCAGCACCTGGTGGCCAAACACGAACGGCACGTACATAATCAAAGTATACACGAAGCTGTCCGGCGACATGGTGGCGGTGAACGATACCGCGACGCTTGAGCTTCACGTGGTCACGATGCCGGCGTTGCTCGCCTATGACGGCGGCACACCGAACGGCAGCATGTGGGCCTTTCTCGTCGCGGGCAACGGGTACGGCAACCGTTTCGTGCCGCCGGTCTATCCGTGCTCGGTGATGAACGCGAAGGTTTACATGCAAATGGGGACTACGCCTACGAGTCCGTACGTCGGCATTTTTGACGACAACGGTCCAAACGGCGGGCCGGGTGACACGTTGTACATCACGACGGTCAACGTCTCGACGGCGGACTGGTTCACTGTGACTCCGCCCAGCCCGGTGGTCATCAACGATGGTGCCTTCTTCGTTTGCGCGACGCAGGTCGCGGACACCAACCCGTATTTCGGCTTTGATTCGATGCCGCCGCTCTCGTTCCAGACATGGGAAGGTATCTCCGGCGTCTGGGCGCCGGGCCGCGACGCCGGGGTGCGCGACCTCTGCGCGAACGCGACGATTTCCGGTCCGGTCGGCATCTTCGAGGATCTCAGCCCGACGCCTGCCCCGCTGATGGCGCGGATTGACGTCAATCCGAACCCGTTCGGCGGCGCGACCAGCATCCGGCTGCTCAACCCGACCGGGCGCGAGACGGCAGTCGAACTCTACGACGCGACTGGCAGCGTAGTGCGTACGCTCACGCTCAGCCGAGGCCAGGCCACGCTTGACGGCCGGCTGCTGGCGGACGGAATCTACTTCGCGCGCGTCATCGGCACCGAATCGCCGGTGGCCAAAGTTATCGTAGCGCACTAGGTACAGCTCGCGACAGTCCTGCGGCGGGGAGGCAACTCCCCGCCGCTTCGTCAGTGCGCCCGACCACTTGGGTGGTTCAGGCTTGTTCCTTCAACTTGACCTGAGTCTGCTCCCGCGATAGAATCGCGCAATGCAGTCGTCAGGGAAAGCCTGCAGTCGCGACCGGGCCGCGCTTGCGCTGATCCTCGGCTTCTCGCTCCTGACCAAGCTCGGCCTGGCCTTCCTGGTCTGGTTCCGCAACCGCGCCGCAATCTGGCACCCTGACTCAGCATCCTACCACTATTTGGCCTTGAACATGTTCAGGCACGGCCTGTTCAGCCGGTCTAGTGGTCCGCCGTTTGTATACGAGGCGTTCCGCACGCCCGGCTATCCGCTGGCGCTGGCTGCCGTGTACCCGTTGTTCGGCGACTCCGCGCTGCCGGTGATCGTTCTGCAGGCGGTGATAGCCACCGGTACAGTCGCACTCACCTGGTTTCTCGGCCGAAGACTGTTCGATTCGCGAGTCGGCACATGGGCTGCGATTCTTCTGTGCCTGGACGTCGCGAGCGTCTGTTCGGCCCAGATGTTGATGTCCGAGACGGCTTTCACGCTGCTCGTGCTGACGGCCATCTGGCTGCTGGTGAGGAGTCTGTCGCCGCTGCGCGGCTGGACCGGGTTCGCGTTGTCCGGACTCGCGTTGGCGTGCGCCATTCACGTCCGGCCCATCGGGTACTATCTTGCGCCGCTCGGCGCTGCCGGCATCGCGGCCTTCCTCGTGCTGAAGGACCGGGCGACCGCTACCAGCAGTGTCAGGTGGCGGCTGGCCCTGACCCGCGCCGGTGCGTTTCTGCTCGCACCGGCACTGCTCGTGGGTGGCTGGCAGATGAACAACCTGCGTAAGACCGGCAGCGCGCGGTTCAGCCACCTCGAAGGTCTCAACATGTACTTCTACCGGGCTGCCGGTGCGATCTCGATGCGCGAACACAAACCGCTGTTCCAGGTTCACCGTGAGATGGGACTCGAAACCGAGCGCACCGACTTCACCGGCTGGGTGGCCAGGCGTCCCGAGTTCGCCGGTCGGAACCATGCGGTGCTCGGCGAGCAGTGGTTCCGCGACGGTATAGCCATCATCGTCCGCAACCCGGGCTGGTACGTACTCATGCACCTGCGCAGCACGGCAGCGCTCCTGCTCGACCCGGGTACGTTCTGCCTTGCCACCTTGGCCGGAATCGAGACGGACCAGAGGGGGCAGGAGTTGCTCGCCCGGCTTCAGACCGCGCCCGGCTCGTTCATGGCCGAGGTCTGGTCAGCTCACCGATTCCTATTTCTCTCGTCCCTCTGGGGACTGGCCTTTCTGGCAGTTCTCTACGCAGGCGTCGTCTTGTGGTTGGTCCGTACGCCGCGGGGCGGCTGGACGCCTAGCGTCATAGTCGTGGTTGCGACGCTCGCGTACTTCGTGATCATCTCCGCCGGACCCGAGGCGGCATCCCGCTTCCGCGTGCCCCTGGCACCTCTGCTTGCGCTCCTGTCGGCTGCGGGCTGGCAGAGCCTGCGCAAGAGCCGGTGACAGCGGCAGAGCGAGCTCGCGCCCGCCGGGCGAGTGAAGACCGCACGAGCCCAACAGAACACCTGCACACGGAGGTTCTTTTCCGCTTGACTCCTGCTCTCTTTCCGGGTATAACGTCCCCGTGTTAGACCGAGTAACTCGCGGGCAAATTGCCGGACGACCTCATCCTTTGCCGGGAACCGGGCATCGCTGCTCCGGCGGGAGGACTTCCGGATGAAGCGGGCGGGCGTTCGCCGCGCCGACTTGGGGGCATAATGGAATACCTCGACGGATTGATGAATTCTCTGCCGACGGTCAGGACCCCGTTCGATCTGGGCCGGGCGGCGATGAACGGCTCCAAATGGGACAATGCGATTCTGCTCTTCAAAGTGGCAACGAAGCAGGCGGCCGGAACCGAGCTCGTCGCGCTCGCGAACCTGCTCGGACTGTGCTACGAGGCACCGGGCAGGTGGCAGGAGGCCCAGGAAAGTCAGCAGGAGTCGGCCCGGCTGGCACAGCAGTTCGGAGACCGGCAGGGGGAGGCCGTGGCCTTCACCAACCTCGGACGGCTCTGCTATGCCAAGGGCGAAACCGACAAGGCCCGGAAGTACCACGAAGAAGCCCTGACCATGGCGGGAGCGCTCGTGAATCCGCACCTGCAGGCCGACAACCTTAATGGCCTCGGGCTTATCTTCCTGGCCACCGGCGAAACCGACAAGGCCCAGAAGCATTTTGAGCAGGCGCTGACGACATACCGTGGGATTAAGTACTGGCAGGGCGAGGCAGCGGCCCTCAGCAACATCGGCTTCGTCTTCCGTGCCAAAGGCGAAACCGACAAGGCGCTCAAGTGCCACAAACAAGCGCTGACGATCTACCGCGAAACCAGGTCTCGACCGGGCGTAGCCTCGGCCCTCGGTCACCTCGGGATGGTCTGCCAGGAAGCGGCCAAACCCGACCAGGCTCTGAAGTATCTTGCGGAGGCGTTGGAGTTGGCACGCGAGGTCGCGAACCTGCGGATACAGGCGGAAACCCTGGGCGACCTCGGGTTGGTTTACCTGGCCCGGGGCGAAAACAGCAAGGCCCAGGCGAACCTCGAGCAGGCTCTGACGCTGCACCGCAAGATGGGGAGCCAGCCGGGCGCGGCAGCAGCCCTGAACGGCCTCGGGCATCTCTACCTGGCCACGAGTCATCCCGATAAGGCCCTGACGTACTTTGAGCAGGCACTGGCGATAGGGCGCACGGTCGCGAACCCGCAGGTGCAGGCAACAAACCTCAACAGCATCGGGACGGTCTACCAGGGCACGGGCGAAACCACCAAGGCGCTGAAGTCCCTTGTGCAAGCCCTGCTCTTGTTCGCTACCGTCGGGGCACGGACCAATGCGGAGCAGACCATCAAGAAGTTGAAGCCGCTGCTGGGGCAAATAGGTGTCGAGCGGTTCGTGGCCGGATGCGTCGAGGCCGGGATGCCGAAGCCTGATGCCGAGAAGCTGGCGAAGCAGTTGGCACCGGCGGCCCCGGAGATGCCGACAGCCGAACGCGAGGCACTGGAGCGGCGTACCAAGGAAGAAGCTGAGGCTAAGGCCCGCGCCGAAGCCGAACGCGGGAAGCGAGAGGAAGAAGAACGCAAGACCGCGGCCCAGCGTGCCAAGGAAGAGGCCGAGGCCAAGACCCGCGCCGAAGCCGAACGCGGGAAGCGAGAGGAAGAAGAACGCAAGAGCGCGGCCCAGCGTGCCAAGGAAGAGGCCGAGGCCAAGACCCGTGCCGAAGCCGAACGCGGGAAGCGAGAGGAAGAAGAACGCAAGAGCGCGGCCCAGCGTGCCAAGGAAGAGGCCGAGGCCAAGGTCCGCGCTGAAGCGGAACGCAAGCGGACCGAAGCAGAACAGAGGGTCGCCGCCCAGCGTGCCAAGGAAGAGGCCGAGGCCAGGGCCCGCGCCGAAGCCGAACGCAAACGGAAAGAGGAAGAGGACCGCCGGAGGCGCGAAGCGGAACAGCGCGCCCGGGAGGAAGCCGAGGCTAAAGCACGGGCTGAAGCCGAGCGCATGCGGAAAGAGCAGGAAACACGCAGGCTCGCCGAGCAACGCACAAGAGAAGCAGCCGAGGCCATGGCCCGGGCTGAGGTGGAAATCAAGAGGCTGGAGGAGCAGGAGCACAGGCTCGCCCAGCAACGAGTTAAGGAAGAAGCCAAGGTCAAATCCCGCTTTGACGGGGAGCGCGGCAAACTCGAGGACGCAGAACGCAAACTCGCTGATAAGCGGGCGCGGTTCGAGGCCGAGGTCAAGGCCTTTGCCGAGGCGGAACGCAAGCGCAAAGAAGAGGAACACAAACTCGCGGAAAGACGGGCGCAACTGGCGGCCGAGCTCAAGGTCTACGCCGAAGCGGAACGCAAGCGGAAAGAGGAAGAACAGAGAATTGCCGCTCAGCGCGCAAAGGAAGAAGCCGAAGCCAGGGCGCGCGCCGAAGCCGAGCGCAAGCGGAAAGAGGAAGAGGACCGCCGGAAGCGCGAAGCGGAACAGCGCGCCCGAGAAGAAGCCGAGGCCAAAGCACGGGCAGAAGCCGAGCGCAAGCGCATCGAGGAAGAGGAACGCAGGCTGGCGGAGAAGCGCGCCCGACTCCAGGCCGAGACCGAAGCCAGCGACGAAGAAGAACGCAAGAGCACCGCTCAGCGCGCTAAGGAAGAGGCCGAGGCCAAGACCCGCGCCGAAGCCGAACGCAAGAAACTCGAAGAAGTGGAGCGAAAGGTCGTCGAGCGCCGCGTCAAGCTAGAGGCCGAGGCCAAGGCCCGCGCCGAGGCGGAACGGAAGCTGGCCGAATTGCGCGCAAAGGAAGAAGCCGAAGCCAAGGCGCGCGCCGAAGAGGAACGCAAGCTCGCCGAGCAACGCGCCCAGGTGGAGGCAATCGCCAAGGCCCGCGCCGAAACCGAACGCAAACGCGCGCAGAAGGAAGCCGAGGCCAAGGCCCGCCGCGCGGCGCAGCGCAAGGAATTCGAAGAAGAGGAACGCAAGCTCGCCGAGGCGCGAGCCCGGCTGGAGGCAGAAGCCAAAGCACGCGCCGAAAGAGAACGCAAGACTCAGCGTTGATAGTGGAGCGGTTCCGCCGCGACCACTCCGTCCCCCTGTCCCTTTTCCACCCAGGCTTCTGCATCTCGGTCACTGACTTCTGATATTTGCATTTTGCCTTTTGACTTGCACGCCCTGTGTGCCCTGCGTCTTCCCCCTCGCGACAGGCGACCTTGGATCCTTGACCTCGTCTTGACCCTGCGGTTTTCAATAGGTATATTTAGCAGCAATACGAATCCAAGCGTGTCTAACCCATAACACATAAGATGCCTTCAGCACGAAGAAGCAGAGCCTTCTGGGTCGTGGTCGCCGCCGCGCTGGTCCTTGTCGCGGTGGCGGCAGTACGGATTGCCACCCGTGGGTCGGTCCACCGTTCGCGGCGACAGAACTCCGCCATTGTGCGGGTGGAGATACCGTCGCGGGACACCATGACCTACACCCTGCAGCTAACCGGCGACGTGGTTGCGATTCAGACAGCAAGCATCGTCGCCAAGGTAGCCGGTAGTCTTGACCGGGTGAACGCGGACATCGGGGACCGTGTGCGGCCGGGTCAGTCCCTGGCACTCATCGACACCACCGAACTGGCATTCACGGCTCAGCAGACCGGGGCGACGTTCGCCGCGGCCCGGGCTGCTTACGAGCGGGCCAGCCAACTGCTGGCCGAGAGCCTCGTTTCCCGGCAGGATTTCGACAACGTCGAGGCGGCGATGAGGGTCGCGGAGGCAAATTCCCAGACCGCGCAGGCTCGGCTCGGCTACGCCAACATCACCGCGCCGTTTGCGGGCACGGTCACCGCGCGTCAGTTCGACCCCGGGGCGGTGGTGTCCGTCGGGACCGTGCTGTTCACGCTCGCCGACTTTGATAGCGTCAAGGTTGTAGTCAACGTCCTCGAGAGGGACGTCCCGCTGGTCCTGGTCGGGACGCGGGCGAAGGTTGTGGCCGGGGCCCTGCCCGGTGACACGTTTGCCGGCCGCGTGGGCCGGACGAGCGATGCGGTCGACCCGGCGACCCGGACAATGCGGGCAGAGATTTTCGTCGCGAACCCGGCGCACCGCCTGAAGCCCGGGATGTACGCGACCGCCAACCTGTTCCTGTTCGAGCACCCGGACGCCATCACCATCCCGGCCGCCGCTGTGCTCCGTGCCGCCGGGGACACGTTTGTCTACGTGGTGCAGCACGACACCGCGCGGCGGAAGCTTGTTCGCACCGGGATCGAGCAGGGCGCGCGGACTGAAATCGTCTCCGGCCTTTCCGGCGGCGAAAGTCTCATCACGACCGGGCAGCAGTACGTAAAGGACGCTTCGCCGGTCACGGTCCAGCCGTAGACCCGGCGCCGCACGCCCATGTGGCTCACGCGCCTCGCCCTCCGCTACCCGGTATCCACCTTCCTCATCGCTGCTACCATCGCGGTGCTGGGGTTCGTTTCCCTGGCCCAGTTGCCCATCGACCTGCTGCCGAGCATCAGCATCCCCACGGTGAGCGTGTCGACGAACTACCCCGGCGCGAGCCCGCTGGACATGGAGCAGACCGTGACCGCGCCCATCGAGCGGGCGGTGAGTTCGGTAAACAACGCGGAGTACGTCAAGTCCTCGACCCGCGAGGGCTCGTCCCGGGTCCAGGTCTACTTCAATTGGGGCGCGAATACCGACGTGGCAATGGTCGACATCATCCAGCGGGTCAACCGGGCGATGCGCAGCATGCCGGACGGAATATCCCAGCCGATAGTCCAGCGGTTCGACATTACCAGCCGGCCGGTCTGCAACATCGTGGTCTTCGGCGATATGGACCAGCGCGACCTTCACGACCTGGCCGCCAACGTCATCGAGCCCCAGATTGAGCATCTGCCCGGGGTGGCGCAGGCGCCGGTGTCCGGTGGCCGCATCCGCGAAATCCACGTCACCCTGGACCGCAACCGGCTGCAGGCGCTTAAGGTCCCGATCCAAAGCGTTCTCACTGCGATTGCCAGCTCCAACCTCACCCTGCCTTCGGGTGACCTGAAGTCCGGTCCGTTCGACTACGCGCTCAAGACCGAAAGCCGGTTCAACGTGGTGCGGCCGATGGAGAACATCGTGGTCAAGACCATCGCCGGCGTGCCCATCCCTATCAGCGCCATCGGCAGCGTAGAGGACAGCTACGAAGAAGAGACCGAAATCGTCCGCATCAACGGCAAACCGGGCCTGACCCTGCAGGTGCAGAAACTCGCCAACGCCAACACGGTCGGAGTGGTAGACCGCATCCGAGCGGCCCTGCCGCACCTGGCCGGCGTGCCCCCGACCGTGCAACTCTCCATATCCTCGGACCAGTCGCGCTACATCCGCCAGACTACCTCGGGCCTCGCGCGGGAAGCCCTGCTCGGCGCGCTCCTGGCGATGCTCGTCATCATCGTGTTCGTCCGCAGCTTCCGGGGCACCTTTATCGTCGCGCTCGCTATCCCTCTCTCGATACTGGTCGCATTCATCTACTTCCGGTTCGGCAACGTGACGTTGAACATCATGACCTTCGGGGGCCTGGCTTTAGCGGTCGGCCGACTGGTGGACGACTCCATCGTCGCGCTCGAGGTCAGCTCCCGACACTACGGCCTGCGCCGGGCGGGCCAGACCAAGATGGCGGCGACGCTCGATGCGGCGCAGGAGGTGGCGTCCCCAATCCTCGTTTCCACCCTGGCCACGGTCATCGTCTTCCTGCCGGTTGTATTCCTCACCGGGGTCGCGAAGCTGATGTTCGTCCCGCTAACGCTCACCATCGCCGTGGCCCTGTTCGGTTCCTACTTCGTATCACGCACCGTGACCCCGCTGATGTGTTATCGCTGGCTCGAGCCGGAGCGACCGATCGACCGGGCGGCGACCGGTTTCGGTGAGCGGTTCCGCACCGTGTTTCACGACGCCATCGAGCGCCTCGACACCTGGTACGAACGGGCGCTGCGCTGGACCATCGCGCGCCGGCGCCTCGTCCTCCTCAGTATCACCGGCCTCGCGCTTCTCTCCGCGCCGCTCATCAAGTTCATCGGTACCGAGTTCTTCCCGGACCAGGACGAAAGCCAGTTCAACGTCTCGTTCCGGCTTCCGGTCGGAACCCGGGTCGAACAGACCGGCATCTTCGCCACCCGGGTCGAGCAGATTCTCCAGCAGAACGTGCCCGAAATCCAGACGATGATTACCCAGGTCGGGACCGGTGGCAGGAGCGCGGGAAGCCATGCCGGCTCAATCCAGGTCACCCTGGTTCCAACCGACCGCCGGCACCGCTCGGTCTTCCAGATAACCAACGCGGTGCGGCCCCTGCTGCAGCATATCCCCGGGGCGAGCACGACCGTCAACGCCGGGGGATTCTTAAGATTCCTTCTCAACTTCGGCTCCTCGGCGCCGATTGACATCCAGGTCCAGGGCTTCGACCTCGCGACCGGGTCCCGCCTCTCAGCCGAGGTCGCCGGCATCGTCCGCTCCACACCCGGTGCCACCGACGTCCAAATCAGCCGCGAAGATAACCTGCCGGAACTGCGGGTGAATATCGACCGGGACAAAGCCGGGGTGCTCGGCATCAGCGCGGGCGACGTCGCAAACGCGGTCAATGCCTGCATGACCGGTGTCGTCGCCTCGGTCTTCACCGATACCGTCACCGGCAACGCCTACGACATCCTGGTCCGGCTCGACCAGCGCTTTCGCTCCAGTCCCGAAGACCTGCAGAGTATCGTTCTCGCCGCTCCGGGCGGACAAGTCGTGCTGCTCGGCAACATCGCCACCATCACGCGGGCGAGCTCGCCGGTGCAGATTGATCGGAGGAACCAGCAGCGCCTCGTGGACGTCACCGCGAACGTCACCGGCCGCGACCTCGGCAGCGTGGCCGCGGACATCGGGTGGAAAGTGAGCAAGCTCGACGTCCCGGCCGGGTTCAGCATAACCCAGAGCGGCAACGTCGAGCAGCAGAACGCGACTTTCCGCGGCCTGCTCCTCGCCTTCGCCCTCGCCATCCTGCTCGTGTACGTGGTCATGGCCTCGCAGTTCCAATCGCTCGTGGACCCCTTCATCATCATGTTCACAGTCCCGCTGGGAATGATTGGCGTCTTGTGGGCCCTTTTCCTCACCAATACCACCCTGTCGGTGACATCGTTCCAGGGCATCATCGTGATGGTCGGCGTCGTGGTCAGCAACGGCGTTTTGCTCGTCGACTATACCAACCGGCTCCGGGCAGGCGGCCTTGAGCTGCATGAGGCGGTCGTCACGGCCGGCCGGACCCGGCTGAAGCCCATCCTGATGACCACGCTGACGACCGTGCTCGGCATGTTCCCGATGGCGCTCGGGCTCGGCGGCGAATCGACCCAGGCGCCGCTGGCCATTGCCGTTATCGGCGGCCTCAGCGTATCCACGGTACTGACGTTGTTCTTCGTGCCGAACGTCTACACCCTGTTCGAAGAACGCTTCAAGCGCAAGCCGGCGGCCGAATCGGAAACAGTCGCGTCGAGCTGAGCGCCCGCGTGTCTCGTCACTCACAACTCGCCACACGTAACTCGTAACTCGCAACAGCATCCCGCAAAGCTCGTCTGAAAGCTCCTTCGAAAGCTCGCTCAAGAGCTCATTTCAGAGCTTGGTCGAAAGCTTAGGCCAAAGCTCGTTCCATCGCATAGCGCATCGCTTAGGCCAAAGCTCAAGCCATCGCTTCTCACATCGCTCGTCGCAAGGCTCTCTCGAAAGTTCGGAGCAAAGTTCCTCTGAAGGCTTCACTCAAGGCTCAGCTCAAGGCTCCCTTCAGGGCTCGCCTGAAAGCCAACTCGATGGCGTCCTGCCAGGCCGCTCCCTATGTGGGGGGTTCAGTTAGGAGCCTCAAGCCTAAAGCCACAAGCCACAAGCAGATAGGCCCGAAAGCCCGCCCGACAGTCTGTAACCCATATAGGTTACAGAGCTGCGCCCGGAGTCGAGCACCGGCGCATCTCTTACACCCTCGGCGAATCAGCGGCAGCCGCCGCATCCGGCTCTTGAACTGCAAACCGCCGCCTTGCCACCCGCTGCCGTGCCTGATTCGCTTCGCCGCGACCGCGGCACTCGGCGCAGGCTCCCCGGTCTTGTGCGTCAGACCGACGTGATAGTAATGCGCCCGGCGATGGAGCTGCTCCGGCATGTCGGCGATTGCCTCAAGCACCGCCCTGGA
>Ga0265595_1000394_pt1 | contig 40382 bp, 44 predicted proteins | sample saktaG_15_FD_190148 | JGI IMG/M metagenome (GOLD analysis project Ga0265595, IMG submission 190148) | Saline water microbial communities from Sakinaw Lake, British Columbia, Canada - sak_2013_06_06_50m | ecosystem: Environmental > Aquatic > Non-marine Saline and Alkaline > Saline ...
TTCTGCTTTTAAATCTTTTTCTTTTTTAAAAGGATTATAAAAACCAACTTGTTCTATAAAGCGACCGGCTTTTGAAGACCTCTTTTTATCAACAATAACAATCTTAAAAAACGGTTGATTTTTTTTACCTGTTCGAAGAAAACGTATAGTTAACATAATAAATATTTTTTAATTTTTAACAAATTTTCTTTTAAAGTTATTAATGCTTGGTAAGAAATAGCAATAGCTTTTAAAAACCTTACCATTTCTTTACTTCTAAGGCAATTTTAGCTGCTGCTTCCTCAGCTTCTTGTTTTGAAAAACCTTCACCTTTTTCTATTAATTTTTCGTTGAGAAAAGCACCAATAATAAAGTGTTTAGCATGATCTGGTCCCCACTCTTTTAAAACTTTATAAGTTGGGGTAACTCCTATTTTCTCCTGAGCTTTTTCCTGAAATTTTGATTTAGCATCTCTGAAAAGACCTATTTTAATAATATTAGGCAATTCTTTTATCAAATATTTTTTAATAAATTTTTTACAAACTTCTATTCCTCTATCAAGAAATAATGCTCCAATAAATGATTCAAAAGTATTGGCTAAAATATCTTGTCTTGCCTTTCCTGTTTCTTGCTCTTCGCCATTAGAAAGTAATAAGAAATCATTAAATCCCAACTCATGAGAAATTTTTGATAACATTTTAGTATTAACCAAAGCTGCCCGCCAGTTTGTTAATTCCCCTTCGTTTTTATTTGAATATTTTTTGTAAATATCTTCGGTCACAATTAATTCTAAAACAGCATCGCCTAAAAATTCCAGTCTTTCATTATTATTTAAATAAAAATCGGGATTCTCATTTAAATATGAGCGATGGCAAAAAGATTGAATTAATAAATCTTTATTTTTAAAAGATATATTAAGTTTTTTTTCAAGTTTAGAAAAATCTTTATGATTCATTATTCATTATTTATTATTTATCTCTTTGTATACTGTTCCTAAAACACCGTTAATAAATTTTCCAGAATTTTCTCCACTAAAGGTTTTAGCCAATTCAATAGCTTCATTTATAGCTACTTTTGGCGGAACTTCTTCTTTCTTAGCAAATAATAATTCATAAAGACCAATTCTTAAAACATTTCTATCAATAATGGTAATTTGTTCAATAGGCCACTCTGGAGCCGCTTTTTCAATAATTTTATCAAGTTCAGAAAGATTCTGGATTACTCCTGTCACTAACTTCCAAGTAAAAGTTTCGTCTTCCAAACCTGGACCGAATTCCTTAATATTTTTTTCAATAATCTTTTTTAAATCTGATTTTTTACCAGAAAAATCCCATTCATAAAGAGACTGCATGGCAATTGACCTTGATAAATGACGCGAAGACATATTATTTCTTAGATAAATCCTGCCAAGTCAAGGATTTCTTTTTCTTGGTTTCTTTTTTTTCTTCAGTTTCTTTAACCTTCATTTCTTTCTCTCTTTTCTTTTTTTCTTTCTTGTCTAATTTTTTTAAAACATTAATAACTTCTTCTCCTTTATAATAACCACAGTTCGGGCAAACAGTATGAGGTAAAATTAGCTTACCGCATTTTAGACACTTAACTAAAACAGGGCTCTTAATAAAAATATGAGCTCTTCGTTTATTTCTTCTTGATTTAGTATGTTTTTGTTTTGGAACCCCCATAATTAAAACTCTTTCTATATATAACACACCTTCCGTATTTTTTCAACATTTTTCGATGATATTTTGTCGAATACCCCTTGTGTCTATCAAAACCATATCGAGGATATTTTTTATGATACCTTATTATTATTCTGTCCCGCCAAACTTTAGCTAAGATTGAAGCAGCGGCTACGGAAAAAACTTTCTCATCTCCTTTAATAATTGATTTTTGAGAAATTGGTGAATCGATTTTGAAATTTCCGTCTAAAATTAAAAAATCGGGTTTATGTTCCATCTTTTTTATTGCTCTCTTCATCGCTAATTTTGTCGCTTCTAAAATATTAATTTTATCAATTATCTTTTCTGAAACTCTGCCTATCCCCCATTCCACTTGAGGATTTTTTATTAAAATTTTAAAAAGTTTTTCTCTTTTTTTTGGAGATAACTTTTTTGAATCGTTCACTCCTAAATTTTGGATTTTAGATTTGGGATTTTTAAAAACTACTGCCGCCGCTACCACCGGGCCAGCCAAACAACCCCTTCCAACTTCGTCTAAACCGGCCACTTTTTTATATCCTTTTTTCCATAATTTTCTTTCAACTTGAAAACTGGGAACTTTCATATTATACTAATATAACATGAAATTTACTCATCTTCATGTCCATTCTCATTACTCCTTACTTGATGGCTTGCCGAAAATTGATGAACTTTTAGATTACGTCAAAGAACTGGGCATGGATTCTGTTGCCTTAACCGACCATGGCAATATGTATGGTGTGGTTGAATTTTATAAAAAAGCAATAGCAAGAGGAATTAAACCAATTATTGGTTGTGAAATTTATCAGTCTTTTGAAAGAATGTCGCAAAAAAGGCCAAACATTGATGATAAAAGATATCATCTGGTCTTATTGGTCAAAAACGAAAAAGGTTATAAAAACTTAGTCAAACTTTTAACTAAAGCCCACTTAGAGGGCTTTTATTATAAACCCAGAGTTGATGAAGAATTATTAGCTGAACATTCTGAAGGATTAATTGCTTTATCCGCCTGTTCAGCCGGAAAAATTCCAAGATTGATTTTGTCTAAAAAAATAGATGAAGCAGAAAAGCAAGCCTTAAAATACCAAGAAATTTTTGGAAAAGATAATTTTTATTTAGATATCCAGAATCACCCTAATTTTAAAGAGCAAAAAACAATTAATAAAGGATTGGTTTCTATTTCTAAAAAACTAGGAATTCCTTTAGTAGCAACTAATGATGTTCATTATTTAAAACGAGAAGATGCTGAAGCCCAAGACATTTTAATGTTGATTAATACTGGCTCTAATCCTGGCGACTCCGAAAGAATTACTTTAAAAGATGATGATTTTTCAATGAAAACTCCGAAACAAATGGAAGAAGATTTTAAGGATTTGCCAGAAGCAATTAAAAACACTCAGAAAATTGCTGATGCTTGTAATTTTCAATTTGATTTGGGAAAGACCAGACTGCCTGTATTTGAAGTACCTTCCGGCCAATCGCCGGATGATTATTTAAAAGAGCTTTGTTTTGAAGGAATAGAAAAGCATTACCCAAAAGCAACCAAAGAAATTCTTGACAGATTAAATTATGAACTTTCTATAATTACTCAAACTGGCTTTGCTTCTTATTTTTTGATTGTTCAGGATTTTGTTAATTGGGCAAAACAAAATCGTATTGTGGTAGGTCCTGGCAGGGGGTCAGCTGCCGGCTCTTTAGTATCTTATTTGTTGAATATTACTAATGTTGATCCTTTAAAATATAAACTTTTGTTTGAAAGATTTTTAAATCCGGAACGTATCTCTCTTCCAGATATTGATCTTGATTTTAATGATCGGAGAAGAGATGAGGTTATAGAATATGTCGCCCAAAAATACGGCAGAGATAAGGTTGCCCAGATTATTACTTTCGGGACAATGGCTGCCAGAGCAGTAATTAGAGATGTTGGCAGAGCCTTAAGCTATCCTTATAATTATTGTGATAAAATCGCCAAAATGATTCCATTCGGACAAACATTAAATCAAACCTTAGCTACGATTGATGAATTCCGACAACTTTATCTCAATGATGAAAAAGCAAGTAAATTAATTGACTTTGCTAAAAAATTAGAGGGAGTAGTCAGACATGCTTCTACTCATGCTTGCGGAGTGGTAATTTCGGCTACTCCTTTAGATGAAATCGTTCCTCTTCAGCATCCAACCCAAAACAATGAAATCATAATCACTCAATATGAAATGCATTCAATTGAAGATTTAGGTTTATTGAAAATGGATTTTTTAGGATTGAAAAACCTAACTATTATTGAAGATACTTTATCGCGGATTTATGTTGTTCAGAATAAAAAAGTTGATATTGAAAATATTCCTTTAGACGATAAAAAAACTTTTAAGCTGTTGCGGTCTGGAGGAACAGTAGGCGTATTTCAACTTGAAAGCGGAGGGATGCGAAGATATCTCATACAACTAAAACCGACTGAATTTGAAGATATTATCGCAATGGTATCTTTATATCGTCCAGGTCCAATACAATTCATTTCAGATTTTATCGCCGGAAAAAATAAAAAAAAGAAAATTGAATATCTTCATCCGGATTTAAAATCAATTTTAGAACCAACTTACGGAATTATGATTTATCAGGAGCAATTAATGCAGATTGCTCAAAAATTAGCCGGATTCAGTTTATCCGAAGCCGATGTTTTAAGAAAAGCTATCGGAAAGAAAATTAAAAAATTACTGATGTCTCAAAAAGAAAAGTTTATTGATGGAATGAAAAAAAATAAAATCAAAGAAGAGATTGCTCAAAAAATCTGGTATTGGGTTGAACCATGCGCTAGATATAGTTTTAATAAAAGTCATGCTACCTGCTATGCTACTATCGCTTACCAAACTGCTTATTTAAAAAGCCATTATCCAGTAGAGTTTATGGCAGCTCTTTTAACTTCTGAAAGAGCTGACGTGGAAAGAATTGGTTTTCTTATTGGAGAATGTAAAAAAATGGGTATTGAAGTTATGCCCCCAGATATAAATGAAAGTTTAAAAAACTTTACCGTAGTTCCTAATAAGAATAAAATTCGTTTCGGACTTTTAGCTATTAAAAATGTAGGTTACAATATAGTTGAAGCAATTGCTCAAGAAAGAAAGGATTCCGGCCATTATTCTTCGATTGATGACTTTATAACTAGAATTACTTCAAAAAACTTAAACAAAAAATCTTTAGAAAGTTTAATAAAAGCCGGAGCTTTTGATAAATTAGCAGAAAGAAATCAACTCTTGTTTAATCTGGAGCATCTTTTAGAATGGTCGAGAGAAACTCAAAAAATAAAAGACAATGGACAAAAGGGGCTTTTTGATAATTTATCTTCTAATAGTTCCGGAAAGAAATCCAATATAAAATTAACTTCTACTAATCCGGCTTCTGAAGAAGAAAAATTAATTTGGGAAAAGCAGCTATTAGGACTTTATGTAACCAGCCATCCTTTAGAAAACTTCAAAAAAGTTTTAGACAAAAAAACTCTTTCAATCTCTAAAATAAACCCCGCTTTAATCAATCACCAAGTTAAAATTGGAGGAATTATTACAAAAATTAAAAGAATTATTACCAAAACCGGAAAGTCAATGTTTTTTTTGAATTTAGAAGACCTTACTGATAAAATTGAAGTTGTGGTTTTTCCGACGATAATTGAAAGAAATCCAACTACTTTTCAGGAAAATAAAATAGTTTTAATGTCCGGTCGGATTGATAATCGAGACGGCACCCCAAAATTAATTTGTGATAATATAGAAGAAATTATTGAAAAAATATGAAAATTGAAACCATTCGACATTCTCTTGCTCATATTTTAGCTATTGCTGTTCAGGAATTTTATCCCGGAGCTAAATTTGGAATTGGGCCAGCAATTGAACAGGGATTTTATTATGATTTTGATTTGCCAAAAACTTTAACTTTGAAAGATTTACCAAAAATTGAAAAAAGAATGAAAGAAATTATTAAACAAAATATAAAGTTTGAAAAAAGGGTTGTTTCAAAGAAAAAAGCACAAGAGATTTTTAAAAAACAGCCTTACAAATCAGAATTAATAAAAGAACTTCCGGGAAAAACTGTTTCAATTTATCAAAGTGGAAATTTTATTGACCTGTGCAAGGGCCCACACATAAGGTCCACAAAAGAAATTCCGACTGATGCATTTAAATTAACTAAAATTGCCGGTGCTTATTGGAGAGGTTCAGAAAAAAATCCTATGTTAACCAGAATTTATGGCATTGCTTTTAATAACAAAAAGAAATTAGACGATCATATTAAACTTCAAGAAGAAGCAGAAAAAAGAGATCATAGGATATTGGGACAAAAATTGGATTTATTTCATATTGATGAAAATATCGGAGCCGGATTAATTTTGTGGCATTCCAAAGGAGCTATTTTAAAGAAAATTATTGAAGATTTTGCTTTAAATGAATACTTAAAAGCGGATTATAAATTAGTTTCTACTCCCCATATTGCCAAATTAAATCTTTGGAAAACTTCCGGACATACTAATTTCTATCAAGAAAATATGTTTCCGCCAATTCATCTGAAAGAAATAGCTAAAGAAGAAAAAGATGACTACCAATTAAAACCAATGAATTGCCCTTTTCATATTGCTATTTATAAAACAAAAATTAGAAGCTATAAAGATTTCCCAATTCGTTATACCGAAATGGGAACGGTTTATAGATATGAAAAATCAGGAGTTTTACACGGTCTAACTCGGGTGCGAGGATTTACTCAAGATGATGCTCATATATTCTGTACTCCTGAACAACTTAGTCAGGAATTAGTTTCTACCTTACAACTCACTTTAAAAATATTCAAAGTTTTTGGTTTTAAAGATTTTGAAGTTTATCTCTCAACCAGACCTAAAAAATATGTCGGAACCTTAAAGAGTTGGGAAAAATCAACTAATTCTTTAAAGTATGCTTTAGAGAAATCAAAAATTCCTTATAAAATTGATCCGGGAGAAGGTGTTTTCTACGGGCCAAAAATTGACATTAAAATTAAAGATTCTTTAGGCAGAGCTTGGCAGTGTACCACTATTCAGGTTGATTTTAATCTACCGGAACGTTTTGAAGTAACTTATATTGATGAAAAAGGTAAAAAGCAGCAGCCAATTATGATTCATCGGGCTCTTCTTGGTTCTTTAGAAAGATTTACCGGAATTTTAATAGAGCATTATGCCGGCGCTTTTCCTTTATGGTTATCACCAGTTCAAATTTGGATAATCCCGATAAGTAGCCAACATAAAAAATATGCTGAAACTGTTGAAAAACAACTTTCTATTGAAGGTTTTAGAATTGAAGTTAGAGATGAAAATGAAACAGTTTCTAAAAAAATTCGAGAAGGAGAAATCCAAAAAATCCCCTATCTCTTAGTAGTCGGCGATAAAGAAATAAAAACAAAATCAGTTAGAGTAAGACAGAGAGGGAAAGGAGATATCGGAGAAATGAAATTAAATAACTTTATTCTTATCATCAAAAAGTTACTTAGGGAATAAAGACAAAAGTGAAGAAGAAATATTTTATCATTACTTATGGCTGTCAAATGAACAAGAGCGATTCTGAAAGAATCGCTTCGCTTTTGGAAAAAAGAGGATATAAACTTACTTTAAAAAAAGTAGAAGCTGATTTAATTGTCGTTAATATGTGTTCGATTAGACAATCAGCAGTAAACAGAATTTATGGACTTGATCCAAAGTTTAAAAAACTAAAAGCGAAAAACAAAAAGTTAAAAACTGTTTTAACTGGTTGTATTCTCAAAAGAGATAAATCGAAATTTAGAAAAATATTTGATTCAATTTCATATTTTAAAGACAAAAACCGTTTATCAGTCAAACCAAAATATCAAAATAAACTTTCAGCTTTTATTCCAATTTCTAACGGTTGTAATAACTTTTGTACTTATTGTGTTGTTCCTTATATCAGAGGTCCTTTAGTTTGTCGAAATTATAAAGAAATTTTTAAAGAAGCCAAAAATGCAATTAAAAAAGGATACAAAGAAATCTGGCTTTTAGGTCAAAACGTAAACGATTATCATTCCCCTATTACTTCTACAGAAAATTCGGTAATAAATTTCCCCAAACTTTTTAAAATGATTGAAGATATTCCAGGAAATTTTCAAATTTATTTTATCAGTCCTAATCCAAAAGATTTTTCTGATGAATTAATTAATGTTATAACAAATTCAAAAAAATTTGCTAAACATCTTAATTTACCTGTCCAGTCCGGTGATAATAAAATTCTAAAAAGAATGAATCGCCCTTATACTGTTAAACAATATAAGGATTTAGTTAAAAAAATCAGAAAAAAAATCCCTGATATTTTTCTATCTACCGATGCTATTGTCGGATTCCCCGGAGAAACCGAAAAACAATTTCAAAATAGCATTAAGCTTTTTAAGGAAATCAAATTTAATATGGCTTATATTGCAAAATATTCTCCAAGACCCGGAACAGCTGCTTTTCAAATGAAAGATGATGTTCCTATAAAAGAAAAAAAGAAACGAGAAAAAATTTTAAGAAAGTTTCTTAAAAAATAATGTTTAATAAAAATAAAAAACTTATTGTTATTTTAGGTCCAACTGCTTCCGGAAAAACAAAATTAGCTGTTAAGTTAGCTAAAGAATTTAAAGGTGAAATTGTTTCGGCTGATTCCAGACAGATTTATTGCGGTTTAGATATTGGAACAGCAAAACCAACCAAAAAACAACAAGTAGCAGTTAAACATTATTTAATTGATATTAAAAAACTAAATCAACTCTATAGCACCGGACAATATAAAAAAGAAGCAATTAAAATAATTAACAAAATTATCAAAAATAATAAAATACCATTTTTAGTTGGCGGAACCGGATTATATATTAAAGCTATAGTTGATAATTTAGAAATTCCTACGGTCAAGCCCGATTGGAAATTAAGAGATGAGTTAGAATTAAAAATTAAAAAACAAGGACTCAAAGCTCTTTACGACCAACTTATTAAAATTGATCCTGAAGCAGCTTATATTATTGATTCTAATAATCCTCGCCGAATTATCCGAGCTTTGGAAATAGCACTAAAAACAAAAAAACCTTTTTCCCAACAAAGAAAAAAAGGAGAATTACTTTTTAATATTTTGGAAATTGGCTTGAATCCTATTAAAAATAAACTTAGAAAAGAAATAGAAAAAAGAACAGATAAAATGGTAAAAATTGGATTAGTTAAAGAAGTTAAAGATTTAATTAAAATTTATGATAAAAATTTACCGTGTTTTGATGCTATTGGCTATCAAGAGATAATTGATTATTTAGAAGAAAAAACCTCTTTAAAAGAAGCAGTAAGTAAAATTAAAAAAAATACCTGGCATTATTCCAAACGCCAGATGACCTGGTTTAAGAAAGATAAAAAGATTCACTGGATAAAAAATCAAAAAGAGGCAGAAAGATTAGTAAAGAAATTCTTGAAAAATAGATAAGGGGAGAAAGAACCATACAGCTCTCTCTCCCCCCCTTTGCCTAATTAAGTGAGATAACAATCATCTCAATCCTAATCAGGCTTTCGTTGTGCTCCTCTAGGAGCAACTGGTGAATCCAGCGCTCCTTTAGAGCTTGAAGATCTTTCTTCTTTCTGAAACTGAAAATCTTCATCTCTTCCTCCTTTCCTTATTTGCACTCTTCTCCTCTTATCGACCTTCTTTACAAAGGTGGTACCGAAAAGAACTCGAGTAGCTCTACGGAATTTTATTCCCTTTAGGTTTCTGAGACCCTTCTTGGCCAATTGATTCCATTCTTCTTTGGTATAAAGAATGAAGCCATTGTCTTTCTTCATTCTTACTATTATTCCTCTTTCACCTGCATCCAATTCCGAATATTCTGCTTTTGAAAGCAGCAATCTTCCTTTCGAGTCAAGATGTGTATCAGAGTCTTTTATAATCAATATTTACCTCCCTTTCAATATACTACTTTCTATATAAACTATACTATGTTATTTACTTTTTGTCAAGATTTTACGAAGGATATCGCTAACTATTTGAGGATTAGCCTTACCTTTGGTTTCAGCTATAATTTTACCAATTAAATATTGAAAAGTGTTTTCTTTTCCTTTTTTAAAATCTTCAACCGCTTTTTGATTTTTTAAAATAACTTCTTTTATAATTTTTTCAATTTCAAATTCGTTTGTAATTTGAACTAACCCTTTTTCTTCAACTATATGAGAAGGATCTGCTCCAGTTTTAAACATTTCTAATAATACTATTTTGGCAATCTTACTAGAAACATCTCCTTTATAAATTAGACTAACAAACTCAGCAAAATTTTCCGGAGTTATTAGAAATTTATTACTGGTAATAGAAATCCCATTTAATAATCCTTGAAGATCACTAATTAAGTAATTTGAACAAAGTTTAGCTAATTGAAAAAAATTCCCTTCTTTCACCCAATCTCTTAATTCTGACATCGCTTTTTCAAAATATCCCCCTAAATTTTTGTTTTGAACAAATATTTCTATTTCTTTATTTTCTAATTTATACTCTTTTTTAAATCTTTCTTTTTTTTGTTGAGGAAGTTCAGGAACTTCCGCTTTTATTTCATTAATAAACTCCTTGGAATTATAAAGAGGAGGCAAGTCCGGCTCAGGAAAATACCGGTAATCGTGAGATTCTTCTTTCTTTCTTTGAGAAACTGTTTTTTCATTAATGTTATCCCAGCCACATGTTTCCTGTAAAACTTTTTTACCAGAATTTAAAATTTCTGTTTGTCTTTTAATTTCATAATTAATTCCTTTCTCTACTGCCCGAAAAGAATTTAAGTTTTTAATTTCCACTTTCGTTCCTAATTTTCCATTTCGTCCAAGAGAAACATTCGCTTCCACTCTCATTTCCCCTTTTTCCATATCAGCATCAGAGATACTAAGATACCTTAAGATCAACTGCAACTCTTGAGCAAATTTTCTTGCCTCAATTGCTGACTTCAGATCCGGCTCGGTCACCAGCTCCATTAAAGGGATTCCCGCTCGATTAAAGTCAACCAAAGAATAATCTTTATCTTTAGGATGAATTAATTTTCCTGTATCTTCTTCCAAATGAACTCTGGTAATTTTAATTTTTTTGCCTTCAATTTCTAAAAAACCTCCTTTGCATAAAGGCATATCGTATTGACTAATTTGATATCCTTTAGGTAAATCAGGATAAAAATAATTTTTTCTATCAAACTTCGAATATTCGGGAATTTGAGAATTTAAAGCCAAACCAGTTTTGATTACTTTTCTGACTGCTTCTTTATTTATTACCGGCAAACTTCCAGGTTGAGCTGTACAAGTAGGACAAATATTAACATTAGGGCGTTTTTCATTCGGATCATTAGCACAAGAGCAAAACATTTTTGATTTAGTATTTAATTCCACATGTACCTCCAGACCAATTGTAGGTTGATAGTTAATCATTTGCTTTTTTGTTCCTTCATTATTTCAACCGACGAACTGGTACCGACAATATCAGCGCCGGCTTTAACCATCATTTTTAAATCTTTTAGAGTTCTAATTTTGCCTGCAGCTTTAATTTCTAATCCCGGAGCAGCTTTTCTCATAATTTTTAAATGTTTAGCTTTTTCTTTCAATTCTTCATGGCCCAAGGGACCTTTTTCTGTTGAGGTTTTAACACAAAAAGCTCCTGCCTTTTTAACAATTTCTGAAGCTTTAATAATTTCTTTATCTGTTAAATAGCCCGAACCTATAATTACTTTCGTCGGTAAAATTTTACAAATTGCTTTTAAGTCTCTTAGAACCTCGTCCCATTTTTCATGTTTCATTGCCCGAATATTTATAACTACATCTAAATTATCTGTTCCGTCTTTTTTCGCTGTTTTACAAGTTTTGATTCTTTTTTGATGCGAACTATCCCCTATTGGCGGATCAATTAAACAAACCACTTTAATATCAGTGCCTTTTAATTCTTTCTTTACCAATCTTATCCATTTAGGATTAACACAAACTCCCCGAAAACCATATTTTTTAGCTTCCTGACAAGTTTTTTTAATATCATCTTTAGTAGCATTTTTTCTTATATTAGTATGGTCTATAATTTTAGCAACATTCATATCACTTATATTCTAGCAAATTTTTCATAAAAAGAAAAAAGCTCTCCATTTTTTTATGAAAAGCATCTAATCTGTTTTGTTATATTAGAATATTAGAGATCGTCAAAAATTATCGGTATTCTTTCTTTAACCTCTTTTAAAAGATTTGTCATTACTCGACGGATTTCCCAATGAGCGTTAGTAGTAGTCCTAAGTTTGAAAATATGCCTCCATTCCCGAAAGTTACAGGTTATTATAATTTGAGATTTAATCCCTATTGGTAAAACCTGTCTTGCATCCTGAGCAACCCATTCTGCTCCTCTTAACCCTTGATACATCTGCTCATTTAGATCCATCCAGTCCTGAAAAGAAACTCTTATTTTGGTATTGTTTGATAAATTCAACTCTACTAATTTTTCATCTTTGTTTTTGTCCGGCGGAATTACCACTTGAAAATTACTCTCATCAACATATCTGGTTGATTCTTGAGTAAAAGCAGCTAATCTATGACGAACTAATTCGTGAGTAAATCCCCTACAAACATTATTAAACTCAACGGTCATACAAGAGTGTTCAATAACTGATTCGTGTCCTCTGTCTCTCAACATCATCACAAATTTTGCCGCTGATTCATCGGTAATCTTATCTCTTGATTGATAAGAAGTCCTGCCGGCAAGTTCAATCAGTTGTAACGGATTTTCACCATCAAGCCCTGCCATAATTGCCCGAATCCGATGACTTCCTTTGTTTTGTAAAATCTCTGCCATATTAAATCTCCTTTTTATCTAATAATTGAGAAAAGATGATCTCATTGATTTGAAAAAACACCTCCTCTTTAGATTTTTCTCCATTAATTATATTGATATTTTTAAAATGATCTGTCAATATTTCATAGATTTGCCAGACCTTATTTAATTTTTCTTTTTCTTCAAAATAAGTTTTAGAAATTCCTCGTTTTTCTATTCGAGAAACACAAACTTCTGGCGATACTTTTAGAAAAAAAGTTAAATCTGGTAATAAACACTCGTCGTTCAATTTAATCAACCAATTTAAATCAAGTCCTTCAGATACGCCATAAGCAAAAGTAGAAAAAAAATACCTATCAGAAATAGCTATTTTATTTTCTTTTAGAGCAGGAATAATTACATTTTTTAAATGCTCTTTTCTGTCTTCGGTAAATAATTCTTGAAGTTCTTCTGGGGAAATTATTTTTTTCTTATCTAAAACTTGTCTAATTTTTTTTCCTGCTTCGGAATCTTGAGTTGGCTCTTTAGTTAAAACTACTTGATGTCCTTTTTTAATTAGAAAATTCTTTAAAAGTTCTACTTGAGTTGACTGACCGGAGCCATCAAGTCCGTCAAACACAATAAATTTTCCAGGATAAGAATTTTTTCGCATTTTAAAATTTTTTTAGAATATTTTTAATTTCCTGATAAAAATCTTTTTCCGAACCGCTATTTTCAATTTTAAAATCAGCAATTTTGCCAATTTTGGGGATTAAAATTTCTGTTTCAGCTTTTTCTATTTCTAAAAATTTTTGAAAAGAAACACCATCATCTTTCTTCTCACCTCTTTTTTTTATTCTCTGCCATCTTATTTTCGAAGGAGCAGTAATATAAATAATTTTGCCGCCTAAACTCTTAAACATTTTATATTCATCCCAGACTCTTATCCCGTTCAAAACAATTATTCCATTTTTAATTTTTTTAATTTTATTTTCAATCCCTTTACCTAAAATATTATTGCCGAATCTTTGTCGAAGAGCAATAGCTAACCACTGTTGGTCTTCTTTTTTTACTTTATCAAAAAAAATTCTTAAAGTTTCTGTCAAAGGATCGGAAAAACGAAAACAAAAAACTTTTTTAGATAATTTTTCAATATATTGGCAGAAAGTATCTTTACCCGAACCTGTTTCTCCAACTAATCCAAGAATTTTCTTCATTGTATTAATTAAAATTTTCTTTAATATTTAAATCTTTTCCGTACTGTTGTTTATCATCTAAAACGTCTTTCTCCTGCCATTCTTTAACCCAATCTTCTATTTGAAATATTTTTATCCCTTTTTCTTTTGTAGAACAAATAGCTTTTTTAAGACCGGCATTAATAATTATTTTTTTACAGATAAAACAAGGAAAGCTATCTATTTCTTTTCCTTCCCTATCTCGAAGATAAATGTACATATCACCATTAAGAAGCGAAACGCCTGCTCTGGCAGCATTAATAACAGCATTCATTTCAGCGTGAACACTCCGACATATTTCATAATTTCTACCGTGAGGAATTTTTAATTTATCTCTAAGACATTCATTTCTCTCAAAACAATCTTTAGTTTTTCTAGGGGCACCAATATAACCAGTAGCAATAATTTGATCGTCTTTAACAATAATTGCCCCTCCTTTATTACGAAAACAGGTTGACCTTTCAGCAACCTCTTTGGCAATATTCAAATAATATTCGTCTTTTGATGATCTTATCATTTTAATTTATTTAATTTCAATTCCCATTGACTTGGCAGTGCCTTCAATTATTTTTTCAGCTCCTTCAATATCTAAAGCATTTAAATCTGCCATTTTTTTCTCGGCAATTTCTCTAAGTTGTGATTTACTAATTTTAGCAATTTTCTTTTTATTGGGTTCGCCAGAGCCCTTTTCAATACCAGCTGCTTTTTTTAATAATTCTGAAGCCAACGGCTGCTTTACTTTAAAGTCATAAGTTCTATCCTCATAAACTGTAACTTCAACCGGTAAAGCAAAACCAGGCTGTGACTTTGTAATATCATTAAATTTTTGGCAGAATTCAGCAATATTTACTCCGTGCTGAGCCAGGGAAGGACCAACAGGCGGAGCAGGAGTAGCTTTTGCAGCCGGAATTAGAAGTTTTATAATAGCTTTTATTTTCTTTGCCATATTATTAAATTTTTTTAATTTGGAGAGAATCCAGTTCAACTGGAGTATCTCTGCCAAAGATATTAACTAAAACTTTAACTTTTCCTCTTTCTTCATCGGTTTCAGAAACTTTTCCATCAAAATCTTTAAATGGTCCATCAATAATTTTCACCTGGTCGCCAACCTTAGCCTCAATTTTATATTGAGGTGTTTCTACACCCATTCTTTTTTTCAAACTTTCAATTTCTTTTAAAGAAACCGGAACTGGAGTAGTATCAGCACCAACAAAACCAGTTACATTGGGAGTATTTCTAACTATATACCAAGAGTCGTCAGTAACAATCATTTCTACTAAAACATAGCCTGGATAAATTTTTTCTTCAATTACTTTTCTTTTTCCGTCCTTTATTTTAATCTTTTTTTCTTTAGGAACAATGACATCAAAAATTTTATCTTCCATGCCTAAGCTTTCAATCCTTTGTTTAAGATTTTTAGCTACGGCATCTTCATACCCAGAATAAGTGTGTAGAACATACCATTTTTTTTCTTGAGCAATCTGCTGTTTCATAATACAAACTTATTCAATAAACTAGTACAAATAAAATCTATTGTACCTAAAAATACAGCTACTGCCACCGAAATTCCAATAACTATTAAAACGTATTTTGTGGTTTGATTTCTAGTAGGCCAATTAACCTTTTTTATTTCCAAACGGACTTCTTTTAAAAAGGTAGTTAATTTACCAAAAATATTTCTAAAATTCATAGTTTTTTAAAAGCCCTATTGGGCTCTATTTTGAAATATTAACATAATACAAACTAGATATCAAGATTTTTTACTTTTTTAGCGTGACTTTGGATAAATTTCTTTCTTGGTAAAACTTCCGAACCCATTAGTGTATCGAAAATTATATCTGCCTCTTTGGCATTTTCAATATTTATCTGAAGTAAAATTCTATTTTCCGGACTCATAGTTGTTTTCCATAATTCTTCAGAGTTCATCTCTCCCAAACCTTTGTAGCGCTGGATAGAAACTCCTAAAGATTTTTTCATCAAACGCAAAACCTTCTCTTTATCACCTTCGGTATATGCATATTTAATTTGTTTTCCGCTTTGAATTTTATAGAGAGGAGGTTGAGCTATATAGAGATAGCCACTTTCAATTATTGATTTAAAATAACGAAAAAAGAGGGTTAAAAGCAATGTCCGAATATGATTTCCATCTGAATCAGCATCAGCCATAATAATAATTCGATGGTATCTCAATTTATCCAGATTAAAATCTTCGGCAATAGCTGTTCCTAAGGCAATAATTAAGGATTTAATTTCTTTTGAAGCCAAAAGTTTATCTAATCTTGCCCGTTCAACATTCAAAATTTTTCCTCGCAAAGGTAAAATTGCTTGAAAGTGACGGTCTCGTGCTTGCCTTGAACTTCCGCCGGCTGATTCTCCTTCAACAATATAAAGTTCGGATTCTTCTGGTTTTCTAGAAGAGCAGTCAGCTAACTTACCAGGCAAAGCTAGTCCTTCTAAAATTCCTTTCCTTAAAACTGTTTCTCTGGCAGCTTTAGCTGCTTTTCTTGCTTTTTGAGATAAAATACAGTTTTCAACAATTGCTCGTCCATCTTGAGGGTTTCTTTCCAAGAAATCAGCTAGGCTCTCCGAAACTACTGCATCAACAGCTATTTTAGCTTCTGGATTGCCTAATTTTGCCTTAGTTTGTCCTTCAAATTGAGGATCTCTTAATTTAACTGAAACCACTCCGGTTAATCCTTCTCTAATATCTTCTCCAGTTAAATTATCTTCTGATTCTTTTAAAAAGCTGTTTTTTCTTGCCCAGTCATTGAATGTTCTGGTCAAAGCGGTTCTGAATCCAGTTAAATGAGAACCCCCTTCTTGAGTCCAGATATTATTAGCAAAACCTTCTTCGTAACACTCGTATTCTTCAGTATACATAATAGCAACTTCAACTAAAACTCCATCTTTCTCGCCTGTTCCATAAAAAATATTTGGATGGCGAGGACTTGATCCCCTAGTTAAATATCTCAAATAAGAACTTAAACCACCTTCAAAATAAAAATTATAAGACTCTTCTATTTTTTTTCTTTGGTCTTTGACAATTATCTTTATGCCTTTGGTTAAATAAGCCTGCTGTCGAAGATGATTTAATATCTTTTTAATATCAAATTCAATTTCTCTAAAAATTTCAGGGTCGGGTTCAAAAATAATAGTGGTTCCGGTTTGCTTGCATTTACCATCTTTTTTTACTTTTGTTTTTACCTTACCTTTAGAATATTCCTGTATATATCTAATTCCATCTCTACAAACTTCAGCCCTTGAATAAACAGATAAAGCGCAAACTACCGAAACTCCAACTCCGTGCAAACCGCCTGCTACTTGGTATGCTTTACCTCCAAATTTCGCTCCAGCATGCAAAGTGGTCATTACTGTTTCTAAAGCCGACTTTTTTGTCTGAGAATGAATATCAACCGGAATTCCCCGACCGTCATCGGTCACCTTTACCCGATTGCCAGAAAGTAAAACCACTTCAATGTTTTTAGCAAAACCGGCCATTGCCTCATCTAAACCGTTATCTACGCATTCCCAAATTAAATGATGTAATCCTTCAGAACCTGTTGAACCAATATACATTCCAGGCCTTTTTCTAACCGGCTCCAAACCTTCCAAAACATAAATATCTTTAGCTGAATAATCAGATGTTTTTTTAGTTGTTTTTGGCATATTATTTTCTTACTTGCCACTCCGGATCTTCTTCCAGAATTTTAATTATTTTTTGTTGTATCTCGTCAATTTCCTTGGAAATTAAAGTCCGTTCGGCTTGATAAATTATATGAAAAGCTAAATTCTTTTTTCCTTGAGGAAGCTCCTTTCCTTCATAAATATCAAAAATATCAATATCTTTAACTAAAGAACCTCCAGCAATATTAATTTTATTTAAAACCTCAACCACTTTTGTCCCTTGCGGAACCAAGATTGCTAAATCCCTAACAGCAGCTGGAAAACGAGAAATCGGCTGATAAATTGTTTCTTCTAAACTTAATTTTTCTAATTTTTCAAAATCAATATCAAAAACAATTACTTTATTTTTAATTTGATAACTTTCAAGAACTTTGGACGAAATTTCTCCTAGAAATCCAATTTTTTCTTTCCCTACTTTAATTTCGGCACATTTTTTAGGATGCCAAATAAAAATTTTTGATTCTTTTGGAGACGGTTCAAAGCTATCGTACCAAATATCGCTAATCCCCAATCCATTTAAAAGTGAATCTACTGCCCCTTTTACTTCATAAAATGCTTCTCCCGTAATTAATCCGGTAAGTTGTCTTTTTTCATTCTTGGGACTTTTAAATATTTTCCCTAATTCAAAAATTTTAATTTTAGAAAAATAATTTTGATTTCTTTGAACATTTTTTAAGAGATTTGGAATTAAGTTCGGTCTCAGATATCTTTGCTCGCCACTCATCGGATTTCTTATTTTTATCAATGAAGTCAAATCAAAAATTTTAGAATCTTTTTCTGAAACAAAAGAATAATTATAAACTTCATAAAAGCCGACTTCTTTTAGGATATTTTTAGTTTTATCTTCCCAAAAAATATTTAAATTCCTTTTAGATGGAATTAAAGAAGTTATTGGAAAAATAGGTTTAATTTTTTCGTATCCATAAATTCTGCCTATTTCCTCAATCAAGTCTTCTTGAATTGAAATATCTAATCTTTTTGTCGGTATCTCAATAGTAAGAATTTTAAAAGGCAAATTTTGAATTTTAAAATCTAACTTTTCTAAAATGTTTTTTATTTCTTTTTTCGGAACTTTCTCTCCTAATAATTTTTCCATATAATCCAAATCCAGCTTTATTTTTTTAGGAAAAACTTTTTTAGGATAAAAATCAATTAAACCTTTAGCTACTTTACCTAAAGCAATTTTTTGAATTAAAAAAGCTGCTCGGTTAATTGCAATTTCAGTTAAATTCGGATCAATCCCATGTTCATATCTTAAAGAAGCATCTGTTTTTAATTTCAATTTTTTTGAAGTTCTACGAATCAATTTTGATTCAAAATTAGCTGACTCTAAAACAATAGTTTTTGTTTTTTTATCTACTTCTGGAAGTTTTCCTCCTTTAATTCCGGCAATAGCTACCGGTTTTTTGTCATCAGCAATCACTAAAATATCTTCATCTAAACTGAAATTTTGTTCATCTAAAGTAATAATTTTCTCTCCTTTTTTAGCAAACCTGACAACTATTTTTTTGTTTTCTAATTTTTCGCAGTCAAAAGCGTGTAAGGGTTGTCCTGTTTCCAACATTACATAATTAACGATATCAACTATGTTGTTTATTGGCCTTAAGCCACAGGAAATTAGTCGTTCTTGAATCCATTTTGGTGAAACCCCAACTTTAACATCAATAATTACTCTGGCAGTATATCTCAGACAAGCATTTTTATCTCTTACTTCAAGTGAAATAAAGTCTTGTATTTTGTATTTTGTATTTTGTATTTTGTATTCTGGGATTTGAAATTTAGAATTAATTATAGCAGCAATTTCTCGAGCTATTCCAATATGAGAAAAACAATCTCCGGCTCGATTAGGCGTAACATCAATATCTAAAATCCAGTCATTTTTCATCTTTTTCACTTTTTCAACTTCAAAGGATTTCATAATCAAAGGCCCGGCTAATTTCTGAGGTGTCGGAAGTTTCTTCTTAAAAAATGATTGTAACCAATTATAAGAAAATACCATATCAAAATTGTTTTAAAAATCTAAGGTCTCCGCTGTAAAATAACCTAATATCATCAATTTTATATTTCATCATTGTTAATCGTTCAAAACCCATACCAAATGCCCAGCCCTGCCAGTTTTTTGGATTTAGTCCTGAATTCTTTAAAACATTAGGGTGAACCATTCCTGCTCCTAACATTTCCATCCAACCGGTATTCTGGCAAACAGAGCATCCCTTACCTCCACAATTCAAACAAAGCATATCAATTTCAAAAGATGGTTCAGTAAACGGAAAATAACTTGGTCTCATTCTAATTTTAACCGGTTTGTCGAAAAATCTTTGAAAAAATTCTTGAATAGTAGCTTTAAAATTAGCTACTGAAATATTCTTCTCAACTTGTAATCCGTCTATCTGATAAAAATTGATTTCATGACTGGCATCGGTAGCCTCGTGGCGAAAACAACGGTCAATAGTAATAATTCTTAAAGGCGGATTATTTTTTTCCATATATCTTACATCAACCGGTGTAGTATGAGTCCGTAACAATAATTTTGAACTTTCTGGTTCTAGCCAAAAAGTATCCCACAGATCTCTAGCTGGATGGTCTTTGGGAATGTTTAGGCCATCAAAATTATACCACTCATTTTCAATCTGCGGTCCTCTAACTATTGAAAAACCCATTGCTTGAAAAATCTCTTCAGTTTTCTTTTTAACTTCGGTTAAAGGATGCAAATGACCTAAAATAGGTTTCTTTCCAGGAGCACTAAAATCAATTCTTTCTTGTTCTTCAGCTTCCTTTCTTGCTTTTTCTTTAATTTCTATTACTTTTTGGTCAAGTTTTATTCTTAAGAAATTTTTTAATTGATTAGCTTCCTTACCTACTTTTACTTTTTCTACTCTTGGTAGTTTTTTTAAAGAACCTAAAATCTCGGTAAGTATTCCTTTTTTACCTAAATATTTTTTAAAAACTTCTGTCAATTCCTTTAAATCTTTAACAGAATCAATTTCTTTTTGAACTTTATTTTTGAGGATTTTTAAATCAATTTTCATTTTTTTATTACCTCTTCTATCATTTATTTTAACTTAAAATGAACTTAAAATCAAATCAAAAACTGGGGAAAACTCAAAGGGAAAACCGCTGAATCAATTGACCCAGCGGCTACATTATTGTCATTTATCACTTCTATTTTATTTTCTCCTTTATGAAAATTACTTTCTTAGCGGTCGCGACGGGATTTGAACCCGTGATCTTCTCCGTGACAAGGAGACGTGTTGGACCGGACTACACTACGCGACCATTAAATGCCGGTGATAGGAATCGGACCTATGACCTTGGCCTTATGAAGACCCTGCTCTAACCACTGAGCTACACCGGCTAAACTTGTTGCGGGGCCTGGAATTGCACCAGGGTCTCGAGGTTATGGGCCTCGCAAGATACTACTTCTCCACCCCGCGATGATATTTTACTTAAATTTTAATTAAAAGTCAAAAAAGCTCTAAATCTCGAAAAGCTTGTTCATAAATTCCCAATACTCTTTTAGCTTCCTCAAAACTCAGCTTGTAATCTGGATTATGAATAATGCTGTTGCGAATCTTGTGAGCTTCCCGAACTTGCTCAAGACTAGGAAGAGTAGCAGAAGTCAGTTTATCTAATCTATCCGTTAAAACTTCACCTCCAAAATTCATTCTTTTTAAAATGTCATTTAATATTGAATCTGCTTCAGTTACGGCTAATTTATATTCCGATTCTAATCCGCTTTCCAAATGTTTAGTAACTTTAGTCCAAGTTTTTAAAACTTTCCGTACCCCATAAGGCTTATAAGAAAAAAATTCTTTCCAGTCCCAAATTATCAATCTTTTTAACCAACTAGTTTTAATAAGAACGAAAACAATAAAGCCAAATAAAACCAAACTAGCAATTATAAATAAAATTTTCAAAAACAAAAACCATCCAGAAAAAGTTGGTGAAACTATAAAATTAAAAATATTTTCAGACTCCATAATTTTCTAAGGCTTGACCAATTTCTAAAATAAGATCTTCTTCAAAAGGCTTGCCGATAATTTGAAGACCAACCGGTAAATTATTTACTTTGCCGCAAGGAAGAGAAAGAGCTGGTAAACCGGCTAAATTAACGGAAACCGTATAAATATCAACCAAATACATTGAAAGAGGATCTTTTATCTTCTCACCAATCTTGAAAGCAGTAAAGGGTGAAGTCGGAGTAAGAATAACATTAACCTTTTTAAAAACTTTTTGAAAATCTTCTCTAATTAGAGTTCTAACTTTCTGGGCCTTTAAATAATAAGCTTCATAGTAACCAGATGACAAAGCATAAGTACCTAACATTATTCTTCTTCTAACCTCATCGCCAAATCCTTTTTCTCTGCTTTTTAAATATACATCCATTAAGTTTTTTGCTGTTTTGTCTGAAAAGCCGTATTTTATACCATCATAACGAGCTAAATTAGCTGAAGCTTCCGAAGGAGAAATTATATAATAAGAAGGTAGAGCATATTCAGTATGGGGCAGACTTACTTCTTCAATTTTAGCTCCCATTTCTTCATATTTTTTAATTGCCTGTTTAATTAATTTTTCCACTTCAGGATCTATACCTTTAACAAAATACTCTTTCGGAATTCCTATTCGTAAGTTTTTAATCTTCAATCTCAAATTTTCTTTCTTCGGCCCATCAACACTAGTTGAATCAAAAGGATCTTTTCCTTTAATAGCATCGAAAACTATTTTAGCATCTTTTACTGTCTTGGTTATCGGTCCAATTTGGTCAAGAGAAGAAGCAAAAGCAATTAAACCGTAACGAGAAACTGCTCCATAGGTAGGTTTTAATCCTACTACTCCGCAGAAAGAAGCTGGTAGCCTTATTGAGCCTCCTGTATCAGAACCTAAGGCATAAACGCATTCATTATTGGCTACAGCTGCCGCAGATCCACCGGAAGAACCTCCAGCTACCCTTGTTAAATCATGGGGATTTCGAGTCGGGCCAAAAGCTGAATTCTCGGTTGAAGAACCCATGGCAAATTCATCCATATTGGTTTTCCCCAAAAAAACAACGTTCTCTGCCTTTAATTTTTTAATAACCGTAGCATCATAAGGAGCAATATAATTCTCTAAAATCTTTGAAGCTGCTGTACATCTAACGTCTTGAATCAATATAATATCTTTTATTGCCGCAGGAATTCCGGAAAGAAACGATAGGTTTCTTTTTTTTGAAATCAAATCATCATTTTTTTTAGCTTGAGAAAGAGCTAAATCTTTAGTAACAGTCAAATATGAAAAGATTTCTTTGTCTTTTTCTTTTATTTTATCCAGATAAGCTTTGCAAAGAGAAATTGCTGAAAATTCCTTTTTTAACAAACCTTGATGTGCTTTAACAATAGTAAGATCGGTTAATTTCATTTATTAAAAATTGATTTTACTTTTAAATAATCGTCTTTTTTGTTCGGTACCAACTTTAATAATTTTTCATTTTTCATTTTGTATTTTTCATCTATTTTATCTTCCTTCATTACATTTTCATTTTTAACAACACGGCTGGTTGGCTCTATTTTAGAAACATCTGCCTCTTTCAACTTCTCAACATAACCTAAAATCTTCGATAGTTCTTTTTGCATTTTCTCTATTTCTTTTCCAGTTAAACCCATTCTAGCCAATTTCGCAATATGTTGTACTTCTTTTTTTGTAACCATTATTTTTTATTTTGGTGGCTCTAAATACTCTGTTTCTACTAAAACTTCCCGTAATTGATTAAGATTCTCTAAAACCATACCTGCTCCTCTGACTACACCAGTCATTGGATCTTCAATAATTTTAGTTGGAATTTTTGTTTCTCTTTGGATTAAAATATCTAATCCTCGTAAGAGAGCTCCGCCTCCGGACATCTGAATCCCAGAAACCATAACATCAGCTAATAGTTCTGGTGGAGTTTCTTCTACTGCCGATTTAACCTCATCCACGATTTGTTTTACTGATTTCTCCATTGCTTTTCTAATATCTTCATCGGAAACTAAAATTTCCTCAGGAAGTCCGGTAACTAAATTTCTTCCCCTAAGAGGCATTTCTCTTTTTTCTTTTAGAGGATAAGCAGAACCTATGCCAATCTTAACGTTTTCGGCTGTCCTTTCTCCAATTAATAATTTATATTCATTTTGGGCAAACTGAATTATATCTTCATTAAGCTTATCTCCGGCTATTCTCAAACTTTTAGATATAACAATTCCTCCTAAAGAAATCACTGCTATTTCTGAAGTTCCGCCGCCAATATCAAGTATAAAATTTCCTCCGGCTTCCTGAACAGCTAATCTGGCTCCAATAGCCGATGCCATTGGTTCTTCAATTAGAAAGACTTCTCTAGCTCCGGCACTTTTAGCAGCATCGCAAACTGCTTTTCTTTCTACCTCGGTTACTCCACAAGGAACACCAATAATAACTCGTGGCCTAGGAGTTAAAACAAATTTTCGATAACGAGCTTTTTCAATAAAATACTTTAACATTTGCTCGGTCACTTCAAAATCAGAAACTACTCCCGAAACTAACGGCCTGGTAGCTATAATATGACTGGGAGTTCTTCCAACCATTTTTTTAGCCTCATCTCCAATTGCTAAAACTTGGCCGGTTTTCTGATTAATTGCCACTACTGATGGCTCGGTAATAATTATTCCCCTATCTTTAACATAAACTAAAGAATTAGCTGTTCCCAAATCAATAGCAATGTCTTGAGATAGATAAGAAAAAAATTTACTGAACATATTTTTTAATTTTTATTAATTTAATTTTTTTCTCGTTTCTTTGTTTTATTTCTAAACAATCTTTGTTTAGAGTTTTTTCACTAATAACTATTCTCGTAGGAATTCCGATTAAATCGCAATCGGCAAATTTTTCTCCCGGAGAAACATTTTCCCTGTCATCGTATAATACTTCAACATTTCTCTTCTGTAAATTTTTATATAGTTTTTCAGCTGTTTTTTTAATTTTGTTTTCCTTTATCTCTTTATTACTACTTAAAGCCAATAAATGAATATCAAAAGGAGCAACAGTTTTTGGCCAAATAATTCCCTCTTTATCATGATTAGATTCCACTATCGTTGCCATCAGTCTGGAAAGCCCTATCCCATAACAACCCATCATTACCGGTATTATCTTTCCTTCTTTATTTCTAAAGCTGGCTTTCATAACTTTTGAATATTTTGTCCCTAAAGCAAAAATGTGCCCAATTTCAATTGCGTTTCTTTTTATTAAATTTCCTTTGCATTTTGGGCATTTTTTAATATTCCCTATTTTTTCAATATTGGCAGCAAACCCGCATTTTTGACAAATCAAAACTTTATCTTCTCCATATTCTGACAAAACCGTAAACTCATGAGATAATTTTCCGCCAATTGTTCCAGAATTGGCTTCAACGCAAAGCGGCTTTAATCCGCATTTTTTAAATATTTTAAAATAACTTTTTTTAACCTTCTCATAAAACTTTAATAAATTTTTTTTATTAGCATTAAAACTATAAAGGTCTTTCATTAAAAACTCTCGTGTTCTTAATAAGCCACACGTTGGCCGCATTTCGTTCCGAAACTTGTCTTGAATTTGAAAAAGATATAAAGGCAAATTTTGATAAGATTTAATTCTTCTACGAAAAGAATCGGTAATTTCCTCCTCATGAGTAGAACCTAAAGCTATTTCTTTTTGATGACGATCTTTAAATTTAAATAAAGGCGGGTCAAATGTTTTCCAACGATTAGTTTCCATCCAGAGTGTTTTGTTTTGTAAAGCCGGTAGATATAACTCCTGGGCACCGAGAAATCTCATTTCTTCTCTGATAATTATTTCTATCTTCTTTAAAATTTTCAATCCTAACGGCAAAAATCTATAAACTCCGCTGAAGGACTGTTCAATAAAATCTCCTCTAAGCAAATACTTGTGACTAATAATCTCAGCTTCCTTTGACGCTTCTTTCTTAGTTTTACAAAAAAGTTGCGATTGTAGCATAATTAAAAAATTCTTATTATATCTTTTATGGTTACCAAAATCATTATACAAATCAGTAAAACGAAAAATACAACTGTAATATTCTGTTCAATTTTTGGATTAAGTGCCCTTCCTCTAACTTTCTCAATTGCTAAAAAAAGTAATTTTCCTCCGTCTAAAGCCGGAATCGGCAAAATATTAAAAACAGCAAGATAAATTGCAATTAAAGCTACAAATTGAAGATAATAAGTAGCTCCGAAACGAGCAACCTGAGTCATTAATAAACCAATGCCAATCGGTCCCATTAATTGAGCGCCGGCAGGTAATCCTTTTCCATATATCAAATTGCCTAAAACTTGAGACAGGCCTGCAATAATAGAACCGGTTAAATTAAAGCAAGCTTCAACTCCTTTAACTGGAGCTAAATACCAAGGATAACGAACTAAAGTTGTCCGTGTCAAAGCTACTCCCATTGCTCCCTCTCCTTCGGGAGGAGAAACTCTGGGAACAAGAGTTGTATCAAAAATTTTCTTTCCCCTTTCAATTGTCAAAATAATTTCCTCATTTTTATATATTTCAGTAAGTTCCTGTACCTGCCCAATTTTATCAATTGAAAACTTAGAATTAAAAATTGAAAATTCTTTTATTGTATCCCCTATTTTTATTCCTGCTTTTTCAGCCGGTGAATCAGAAACTACTGCTATAATTTGAACTTTTGGATTATTTGCTTCAATATCGTCTGAAATAGATTGTGGCACTCCAAGTCCAAAAACAATACTTAATAAAATAGCTGCAACTAACCAAAAAGAAACCACTCCTCCTAAAATAATTAAAGCTCTTTGCCAAATCGGTTTAGTACTGAAACTGCGGACGTCTTCTATTCCTCCTTCTTCTCCTTTAATTTTAACAAAAGCGCCGAAAGGAAGAAGATTTAAAGAATATAAAGTTCCTTTAAAAATTTTTCCGCAAAGACGTGGAGGATAACCTATACCAAATTCTTCAACTTCAACTCCAAACTTCTTGGCTAAAATAAAATGTCCAAGCTCATGAAGAACAATTAAAATTATTAAACTTAAAAAAACAACTAAAATAACCATGATTAAATATTAATTTCTTTTTCTTTTCTTTTTCTTATTTCTTCTATTTTTTGATTATATTCATCCATTAAATCCTGAAGTTTGTCTTTTGCCTTAAACTTATCATCTTCCCTGATTTCCCCTTTTCTAAAACCATCTTGAATCTCTGACCAAATTTGCTCCCTCCATCTCCTTATAGTTTTTTTGGCATCTTCTTGTTTTTCCGAAAGAATTCTAAGTAAGCTTTTTCTATAATCTTCATTCATGGGAGGTAAAAAAAGTCGAATTAAATCTTTATCAACAACCGGTGAGGCTCCCATACTAGATTTAGAAATCGCTTTTTCAATCGGTTCAAGATAAGATTTATCCCAAGGTTGAATTAAAAGCTGTCGAAATTCAGGAGCTGATATTGCTGCTAATTGTTTTAGAGGAAATTTTTGGCCAAAACAATCCACTTCAATATCTTCCACTAAAGAAGGAGTTGCTCTTCCCGTTCGGATTTTTAATAACTCTCTTTCTAGAAAAACAATTACTTTATCCAATTCAGGTTTAATTTTATTAATAATTTTTTGATACATTATTATAATTCTAACATTAGTACTTCTAAGGCTAATCTTGGATTAACATTAGTAGTAGTTAAAAGAAAAATTGTTTTTTGGATTTGATTAATGATATTTTTTAATCGGGTAAAAGAATGATATTCTTTTGTCAATAAAATATTACGAAAGTACAATAACCAAATCTCTAAAACCTCTTTTAAATCCAATCGACTTGATAAATCTTTAGCATACTGAAAGCGAAAAACTAATTCAGAAGACGAAAGTTTAATTAAATTTTTAATAATTTTCTTCTTTTCTTCTAGTTTTTGGGGATTAGAAATAAAGTCTATAGCTTCGCCAGGTTTTCCTAAACAGAGATTGCTTATTTCTTCTAAAAGGCCTTTTTCTTTAAGATATTTTTTAATTTCAGTTTCTTTAACAGGAAGAAATTTAATAATTTCACAACGGGAACGAATAGTTGGAAATAACATCTCCGGATTTTCACTAATTAATATTAAAATTGTTTTATCCTTTGGTTCTTCTAATGTTTTTAAAAGTGCACTTTGGGCTTCGTTAGTAATCAAATGAGCTTTATCAATAATAGCTATTTTAAAAGTAGCAGAATACGGTTTTAATGATAACTTTTGAATAAGTTCTCTAATTTGAGAAATTTTAATTTCTCTTTTTTCCGGCTCAATTAAAATCAAATCAGGACTTTTTAACGATTCAGCTCCATTAATTAATTCAATAAATTCTAAAGCTACTTTCTTTTTGCCTAATTTTTCTTGTCCGGAAAACAAATAAGCATGTGAAATTTTCTGTAATTCTGCTGATTTTTTCAAAAACTGCCATTGTTTTTGATGCCCGATAATTTCCATCTTATTTTTTTGACATAATACTTTTTTTGTAAATATCCAAATTTTCTAGAATAACACCAGTTCCTTTGGCAACACATTTAAGAGGATCTTCGGCTATAACACAAGGAACTCCTGTACTTTGAGCAATAAGATTAGAAATATTTCTTAATAAGGCTCCCCCGCCGGCTAAAACCATTCCCTTATCAATAATATCAGCCGATAATTCTGGCGGAGTATTTCTTAAAACTAATTTTATTACCTGGATAATATCAGATAAGGTATCGGAAATTGCTTCACAAATTTCATTAGAAGAAATCTTAATAGTTTTCGGTAGGCCCGAAATCAAGTCTCTTCCCCGAATAGTTATCTTTTTTTCTTCATTCTGTTCCGGAATAGCCGTACCTATTTTCATTTTTATTTCTTCTGCAGTTTGTTCACCAATGGCTAAGTTATGTTTTTTCTTAATATAATCAGAAATTGCTAAATCCATTTTATCTCCGCCAACTCTGACCGAATTACAGGTAACAATTCCTCCTAAAGAAATCACTGCTATCTCTGAAGTTCCGCCGCCAATATCAATAATCATATTTCCAGAGCAGGAATTAATTGGAATATCAGCTCCGATTGCTGCTAAAATCGGCTCTTTTGCTACATAAACAGCTCTAGCTCCGGCATTAAGACCCGCTTCAATTACCGCTCTTCTTTCGGTTGAAGTAATTCCAGCCGGAATTCCAACCATTAGTTCTGGTTTAAAAAACTTAAAATGACCGGAAACTTTATCAATAAAATATTTCAACATCGCCTGGGTAACTCTAAAATCAGCAATTACTCCATCTTTTAATGGCCGATAAACTCTAATTGTATCAGGCGTCCTACCTGTCATCTCTTTAGCTTCCGTTCCTACGGCTAAAATTCTATTTTCATCTAAAGAAACTGCTACTACCGAAGGTTCATCTAAAACCACTCCTTTTTTCGGTAAAAAGACTAAAGAATTACAAGTTCCCAGGTCAATACCTATTTTTTTCATATCTTTACTCTATCCTATTTTTTATCTCTTAGCAAGTTTCTTAACTACTAAACTAACAAGAACTACAAAAATTCCGCCGAAAATAAATAGAAGATTATATCCTAAAAAGCCAATCAATACTCCAGAAATTAAAGCTCCTAAAGCAGCCCCAAATGGAGAAAAAATAGTATCTATGGCTCCAGCTTCCTCGATATTTTCCTTTAATTCTCGAGATAAAAGTCCTGATCGACTAGAATTAGTAATTAAACTGCCTACTGATTTACTAAGGTTAATTAATAGAATACTAAAAAAATTCAGAACTGGAAGCAAAACCCCAAATAAAATTGAAGAGATTCCTACTGTTATCCCTCCTTGAAAAATATTTTTTTCACTTTTTGAATTACCTAAATACTTAATAATCAAAAGAGAAATTGGCAAAAATAAAATTGAAAATACAGAAACGAAAAGTAAAATTGAACTTTGAGACCAACTAAGAACATCTTTTAAAGACAAAACAAAGAAACTTCGGTAAAAACCAGACAAAAGTAAAACGGAAAGGGAAATAATAATGGGAAATAAAATATCTTTATTTTTTATTATCTGAAAAATTTTTTGATAATTAAATTTTACTTTTTCAATCGTTGGAGATAGAAAAGAAGATCTAATTTTTGATTTTTTCAATCGAGAAAAACAAAAAATGGCTGTAAAAATCTGAATAATTAAACTAAAAATAAAAACACCGATAAAATTAAATTTCCAGATAAAAAGAGCACCGATAGCCGGAGCTATTGCATCGGCATAATAAGGAGCAGTATAAAACCAGCCAAATGCCCGGTCAGGATTTTCTAAAGAAGAACTCATTAGAATTATTTTCATTGAAACAAAAAATAAAGAAGCCGAAATCCCTAATAAAATCTGCCAAAAATAGAATATCCCATTAAATATAAAATTATCTAATGAAGGAATTAAAATCATTCCTAAAGCATAAATTCCATAACCTAAAATTCCAACTGTAGCTAAAATTGCCGGATTGATTTTATGGCAAAACCAACCAACCAAAGGTGAAAAAAGAGCAATAGGTAAATAAATTAAAAGATAAATATAACCAACTTCTGGAAGAGAAAAACCTTTGGCTATTAAAAATAAAGGAAAATAAATAGCAAAGATCTTATATCCAAACATCAATAAAAAATGAGAAATGGTTGTATCTTTAACAACTTTTTCAATTTTCGGAATTATTGACATGTTAAATTAGTTTAGCAAAACCAAATTTTTAAGTAAAATAAATGTACTCAGCCAACTTTGTTCTTTATTGATTAAACTAATACAAGAGTAAAAATTGAAAAATGGAAATTCTTGGAGTATAATAAAATAATGTTAAAAAAAACACGAACTATTTTATTTTCAGTTTGTTTAATTTTATTTATCTGTCTAGCACCAACAATTGTTTTATATTCTCAGGGCTATCGTATTGATTTCACTTCAAAAAAACTTACTCAAACAGGAGGTTTGTTTCTGAAAATTGAACCGAAACAGACAGAAATATTTATTGATGATAAATTAAAAAAGAAAACTGATTTTTTCTTCGGTTCGGCTCTAATTGAAAATTTATTGCCGAAAAAATATAAAATTCAAATAAAAAAAGATGGATATTATTCTTGGCAAAAAGACTTAGAAATTAAAGAAAAAGAAGTTACCGAAGTTAAAAATATTATTTTAATTCCTGAAAGTCCAAATTTTCATATTTTAACCAATAGAGTAAAAGAGTTTTGGTTTACTCCTGATGGAAAAAATATAATTTTAAAAGAATACACCCTTTCACCTATTAATAATAAAAACAGTTGGTCTTTAAAACTTTATAATTTAGAAAATAGTCTTAAAAGTCATTTAATCTCAGAAGAAGATATTTCCTCAGGAGAAGTTGATTTACTTGATTTAGAGTTTCCTTCTAATTCTAAAGAAATTTCTTTAAAAATAGGAGCTAAGGAACAGTTGAAATTTTTTAGTTTAGAAATTAATAAAACTCCTCCTGTTCTAACTGAAATCAAGCAAGTTTTAACATCATCGGAAAATATTATAACTAGTAAAACCGTCAACCAAGATGTTTATTATTTAGATAATCTTGGTTTTGTTTTTAAAAATGAAGAAAGACTTAATAGTAATGAAAATCCTTTTTCAGTGAAACCGGAAACTAAATATGTTTTAGAAATATTCAAAAATTTTCTCTTTTTAAGAGAGAATAAAACTTTGTATCAATTTAATCCTGATCTAAAAGCTTTTGAGAAATTTTTTGAAGGAATTAAAGATTTAAAAATTTCACCCGACAATGGAAAAATAATTTATTTTTCTAATAATGAAATCTGGATTTTATTTTTAGAAAATATAAGCAGTCAACCGAAAAGAAAAGCTGGAGAGAAATTATTTCTAATTCGTCTTTCAGAAGAAATTAAAGATTGTTTTTGGCTTAATTCCAATTATTTAATATTTAATGTTGAAAATAAATTAAAAATCGTCGAGATCGACGATCGAGATAGGATAAATATTATTGAGATTGCTGAATTTAAAAACCCGGAAATGTTTTGGAATCAATTTGACAAAAAATTATATCTTCTAAGCGAGGAAAATATATATCAGTCTGAAAAACTATTGTTCTGATCATTAATTATTTTTTTAAATTCTTCCCATTTGACTTCGCCACCGTCAGCCATTCGACAAACTTCTTTAAATTGGCAATATTGGCACTGCCAGTTTTTAGGATAATCAACCAATCTGTTCGGAATAACATCAATATCAATTTTACTTTTAAGGTCTATAAACTTTTCTAAAAGTGACTGAACAAGTTTCTTGTCATAATCAACTATAAACTCCTTAATATTCTGCTGGTCTTTATCTATATAAAGCAGAATTCCTTTTTTAATATTAAAATAATGTAAATAAAGTTGGATTTGATAGATATTTTCTTCTTTCGGTTCAGACATATTCTTAAAGATCATACTGTTAATACTTTTAATATCTAAAACATAATTTTCTTTGTTTATAGAAAGTATTGCATCTGCCCTGCCGGAAATTATTTCTTGAGCAGGAATAGGCACTTCGGTTGTCACTCCAATCCTAAGACGATATAAAATATTAAAGATGTTTCGGTGAATATTCTCTCCACGTTCAAAAATTCTCAGAAGCCTAGCGTCAAACGCTTTTCTGGGAACATTTTTGAATTTAAAAAACACTCCGCGAGGACATTTTCCAGCATCAGTAATATAAAAATGATACTGTTCTTTATTTTTTTGCTGATCTATATAAAATTCGTCAATAAGTTCTTTCAGCATATTATCTCTTACTCCATTGAGGAGCTCTTCTGGCTCGTTTTAAGCCAAACTTCTTTCTTTCTCGCATTCTTGAATCACGAGTTAAAAACCCAGCTTTCTTTAATGTTTTCCTAAAATCAGGATTAAAAAGAATCAAAGCTCTGCTTATTCCATGACGAATTGCTTCAGCCTGACCTTGTAACCCTCCACCTTTCGTTATAACTGAAACTTTAAATTTATTAAGACATTCTGTTTCTTTTAAGGGAGAAAAGATTTTTGCCTGAAGCTCAAGGATTGGAAAATAATTTTCTAAAGTTTTTTCATTGACTAAAAATATTTTTTCTTTCTGAACAGATAATCGCACTCTAGCCACAGCTCTTTTTCGCCGTCCGACTGCCTCAAAAAATTTTATTTTAGGTACGGCCTTAAGTTTAGAACTTGAAGTTTTTTTAGTAATTTTTCTTTTATTGCTTTTTTTAGGTATTTTTTTTATTATCTTCTTTGGCATATTTATTCAAATTTTAATCTTTTTATCTGTTCTGCTCTTAATTTGTTTCTAGGTAACATACCAAAAACTGCTTTTTTTAAAACTTGAGTAGGATCTGTTTCAAAAAGTTTCTTTAGGGGTATTTTTTTTTCCCCGCCAAGATAACCAGCAGAATGACGAAAATATTCCTTCTGCTCCATTTTTTTCCCTGTAACTTTTAATTTAGTAATATTTTTTATAATTACAAAATCTCCAATATCTTGATAAGGCACAAAATCCTGTTTCTGCTTCCCACGCAGTAAAACAGAAATTTCAACAGCTAATCTGCCAAGAATTTTATTTGTAGCATCAATTGTATGAGTTTCTCTCTTCACCATATATATAAATTTATTTAACAAGTTCTATTATAGCCATTTTTGCTCCGTCACTTTTTCTTGGTCCTAATTTAATAATTTTGGTATAACCACCATTTTTTTCTTTATATCTCGGACCAAGTTTTTCTAAGAGTTTTTTAACTATCTTTTGAGGCAAAACTTTAGCCAATAATCTTCTTGAAGCTAAAGTATTTTTCTTAGCCTGAGTAATAAATTTCTCAGTCAAAATGGAAGTTTCTTTAGCTTTAACTTCAGTGGTTTTAATTTTTTCTCGTAAAAGAAGAGCACCAGAAACTGTCCTAAGAAGTGCTCTCCTTTGATTTCTTTCTCTACTTAGTTTTCTTCCCTTTTTTCGTTTTTTCATATGGAGTTTTCGCTATCTTTTTTAACTGTTTAACTTTTTTAATTTTTTCAGGCTTTTTTGTTTTTTTATCTTTTTCTATTTTTTTAGGTTTCTTTATTTTTTTAAGCTCTGTTGAAATTTTATTTTCTGGAGGAACAAGCGTTTTTTCTAATAAAGAAAAATGTTCAATTAAAATTTCTGAAGCTTGCAAAAATGCAGCCTCTGGTTCAATAGTACCATCGGTTTCAATATCTAAAAATAATCTGTCAAAATCTGTTCTCTCTCCTACTCGCATATTTTCAACTTTATAGCTTACTCTTTTAATTGGAGTAAAAATAGTATCAATAAGTATTGCTCCAATCTCTAATTTTTCTTTTTTTCGGCTTTCTCTTGAAGAATAACCTACACCTTTTTCAATTTGCACCTCTATATCTAACTCAGCTGATTTTGTTGTTAAGGTAGCAATATGAGCATTTTTATTCATCAGGTCAACTGTGCTAGGAAATTTAAAATCAGAACCTTTAATTTTTTTTATTCCTTTAATTTTTAAACTGGCCTTTTGTGGTCCCTGATTCCCCTCTTCCTCATAGATTTTAAATCTCAATTGTTTTAAATTTTGCATAATTATAATCACATCTTCCAAAACTCCTGGAATTGTAGAAAACTCATGAGAAAATCCTTTAATTTTCATTTGAGTGATAGCTGCTCCTGATAAAGAAGAAATTAAAACTCTTCTTAAAGAGTTTCCAATAGTCACGCCATAACCTGGGTAAAGACCCTCTATCTCGAAACGAGCTTGATCATCTTTTTTCTCAATAATTTTTAACGAATAAGGTAAAGGTATCATAGATTTAAATTTTTAATTAAGGCTTCTCTTTGAAGCGTTATTTAGAATAATACTCGAAAATAGAAGAAATTTCAACAGGAGGATTAATAATTTCTAAAGTTGGCTTATCTAAAACTTTTCCTTCTAATTTTTCAATATTTAATTCAAGCCAAGCTGGTGGTTTAGATTTTTTTAAAGTTTGAATAAGACTTTGAAAAACAGGTTTTTTAGCTGAAGTTGGTCTAATCTTAATTTTATCTTCTTTTTTAACTAAAAAGCTGGAAATATTAACAACTTTATCATTAACTAAAAAATGACGATGTGAAATTAGCTGTCGGGCTTGAAGTCTTGAAATAGCAAAACCCAATTGAAAAACTACATTATCCAAGCGACTTTCCAACGTTCTAATCAATAAAGTACCGGCATTTTCTACTTTTCCTCTTTTTGCTAAAATTTCTTTAACATATTTCTGAAACTGTTTTTCTCTTAAACCATACCAGTTTCTTAGTTTTTGTTTTTCCTTTAACTCTTTAGCGTATTCAGAAAAAACACTCCTGCTTTTTCTTTTCCTTAAACCGGGCGGATAAGCTTTTTTTATCATCGGGCATTTTGGTGATAAGCATTTATCACCTTTTAGAAATAATTTCACTCCTGCCCTTCTACATATTTTACATTTAGCGTTTTTCATTTTTAATTATTTGTTACACTCTTCTTCTTTTTGGAGGACGACATCCGTTATGCGGAATCGGGGTAATATCAGTTATTGAACTAATTTCCAAGTCTCTAGCTATCATTGACCTGATCGCCGATTCCCGACCCGAACCAACTCCTTTAACAAAAATATCTATTTTTTCAATACCTAATTTGTTAATCGCTTGACTCATTGCTTCGGCTACTTTTGAAGCAGCAAAAGGGGTAGATTTTTTTGTTCCTTTAAATCCAATAGAACCAGCACTCATCCAATGAAGAACATCACCTTGAGAATTAGTTAGCGTAATAATCGTATTATTATAGGAAGAAAAAATATAAACTCTTCCCTCTTTAATTTTTTGAGGGCCACTTTTAATCTCTTTTTTCACCTTTGAATCTACCTTTTCCCTTTCTTTGAGGAGTTCATCCTCAGTTTGAATAGCAATTCTTTTTTTACCCATTGAAAATATTGAATTATTATGTTGGAGTTGCTGCCGGTTTTCTTCCAGAACTCACTGTTCTTCTGACATTTCCCCGAATAGTCCTATTATTAGTTTTCGTTCTCTGGCCCCTAACCGGAAGTCTTTTTTGGTGCCGTATTCCACGAAAAGAACCAATATCCTTTAACCTTTTTATTGATGTAATTATTTCTCTTCTAAGGTCTCCTTCAATTTTATAATTTTTCTCAATAATTTCTTTAAGTCTTTGAATTTCAATTGAATCTAACTGAGAAGCTTTTCGCTCGGATTTAATATTAGCTTCAACTAAAATTTTCTTACTTAAAGAAAGACCTATTCCATAAATATAAGTTAAAGCTATTTCTATTTGTTTGTTTTCTGGGATATTAATCCCTGCAATTCTTGGCATAATTATCCTTGTCTTTGTTTATGTTTTGGATTTTTACAAATAACATAAACTCGTCCTTTTCTACGGACGATTTTACAATCTTTACAAATTTTTTTAACCGACGATTGAACTTTCATTTAGTAAATTTTATTTACCTCTGTAAACAATTCTTCCTCGTTTATTATCATAAGGACTTGTTTCTATTGTTACTCTATCGCCGGGTAAAACTTTAATTCTATGTATTCTTAATTTACCGGCAAGATGACAAAGTATCTCTTCATTACTATCATCCAATTTTACTCGAAAATTGGTGCTTGGTAAAGCTTCTAAAACTATTCCTTCTTTTCGAATAATATTTTTTTTATCAGAATCCATTAACAGTTCCCTAATTATTTAAAATAGCAAAATTCTTTAATTTAGTCAAGATTTAGTTTAAGTTTAATTTTTTCAGTATTTTCGGGAATTCTATTAACCCAAAATGGCGAAAATCTAACTAGAGCTTTAGTAATCTGGGGTAAGTTTTCTAAGAAAATTTGCGTTTCAGTTAATGATTTTTTTCTTAAAGCTTTTTTTAATTCATCCTGATCAATGGCCGAATAAATTTTAGCTTCCATATTTAATGAAAGAGAAATTTTCCCTGTTTCCAAATCAATAGTTTTTAAATCATAATTTAATTTCAAACTTTCTTGATAAAGTTCTTCCTCCTTAGAGATTTGAGAAATTATATATTCTTTAGCAAAGGTTTCAATGTCTTCTGTTTTAAATACCAAAGCAGTTGATTTAGCTTTTACTTGAAAATTAAATTTTTCTAATTCATCTTCGGCTTGAGCTGAAGAAAATTTATCTAAAATTTTTGAATCCAAAATTCCTTTTAATAAAATAAAATCTGAAGGAATTTTTTCTTTCAGGGCAATTTCGTTTTGCTCAAGAGCTCTTTTTTCTAATGTTTCTTGGGCTTGATCTAAATCTTCTTGTGTAACTTTAGAAACTTCCTCTTTAAAACCTCCTGTCATATTCTGAAAAGACTCACCATAAAATTTGGTATATCTGGCTGTTCCGGCAAATCCAGGAATAGAAAAACTAGAAGCACCTATGTTATATTCCGGACCTGGCTGGTCAGCTTTTACCGCAATATCAGAATAACCAGGAACTAATTTTCCGCCTTCATAATGTTCACCTGGAATAACAACTTTAACAGGAGTTCTAAATAATTTTCCATCAGCTGAAACAAAACGGGTTCTGGCTATTAAAATTTGAGAATTAGAAGAATAAACATTATAAACTCGGATTATTCCTTCAGCTTTGTTTTCTTTTAAGGCCTTACCTGAAGATGAAATTTCTTCGGTAACAGTTTTCTCAATTTCGAAAATCTCTCCAGGAATATTTTTATTTGAAACATCTAATTGATTTATTTCTTTACTAATAGTAATTTCCGTTTTAAAAGTAGAAACCCTTTTTACCGGCCAAATTTCCACCTCTGCTTTAGATAAAGTGAAATAACAGGAAAGAAAAACTAAAACTAAAATTAATACAATAAAAACTAAATTCCTCTTTTTTTTAGAAAAACAAGTGATATTTTTATGTTTTTCTGATATTTTTTTCTTCTCTTTTTTAAAAAGAGGGCCTTTTTTTACTTTTTCTGGCGGTAAAATATCAAATATTTTTTTGGACATGTTTTTATCTTAACAAAATAGCTTTAATTCTCCTAATGCCTGCTCCCGAGGATTCTTCTTTAATAATCTTGAATTTACCTAATTCTGAAGTTCTTCTTACATGAGGTCCAGCACAAATTTCTTTAGAAAAATTACCAATTAGATAAACGCTCACTTCTTCGGGATATTTTTCTTTAAAGAAGGCCAAAGCTCCTTTTTTAACTGCTTCTTCGTATTTCATTTCCTCTCTTTTTACTTCTAAATCTTCTTTAATTTTCTGATTGACAATTTCTTCAACTTTCTTTAACTGCTCATCACTCATTTTTTGAAAATAAGAAAAGTCAAATCGAAGTCTTTCAGAAGTAATATCTGAACCCATTTGTTTTACTTTATCTCCTAAAACTTTTCTTAAAGCAGCGTGTAATAAATGAGTTGCAGTATGAAGTTTTGGTGAAAATTTTCCACCTCCGCCAAACTTTTTTTCCTTTCCAGCTCGAGAAATTTCCTGATGTTTTTTCTGAGCCTCAAAAAAAGCTTTTTTATCAATCTTTAATCCTTTTTCTTTAGCAATCTCCTCAATAAGTTCTAAAGGAAATCCATAGCTTTGATAAAGGTCAAACGCCTCATTTCCTTTAATTTCATATTTGAGAGTTTTAGTAATCTTTCTTATTTTTTTCTCTCCTTTCTCTAAAGTTTTTTCAAATTTTTCCTCTTCGTTTTGAATTATAATTAAAATATCCGCTTCTTTTGATTTGATTTGAGGATAAGTATCCTGGTAAATCTCAATAACTTTTTTAGCCATGGGAATTAAAAAATCCGAATCTAATTTTAAGATCCTGCCATAACGAATAGCCCTCCTTAAAATCCTTCTTAAAATATAGCCTCTTTCAATATTTGAAGGTAAAATTCCTTCCGAAGCCAAAAAAACTGCCCCTCTAATATGATCAGCGACGATTCTCTTAGCTTTTTCATTATTGCTCGAGATTTCTTTTATTATAGGTGTAAACAAATCGCTTTCATATACTGAAGATTTTTTCTGACAAATCATAAGTAACCTTTCAAATCCCATACCAGTGTCTACTCCTTTTTGTTTCAGCAAACTTAGTTTTCCATTTTCATCTTGATAATATTCATTAAAAACTAAATTCCAAATTTCAGTGTCGCCAAAATGTATTTCAGTTGTTGGTCCGCAAGGGCCTTCTTTTCCAGTTGGTCCCCAAAAATTATCCTCTTTTCCAAATCTTTTTATTATTTTTTCAGAAACACCCATTTTTTTCCAAATTAAAAAAGATTCTTTATCAAAAGGAACTTCTTTATTTCCCTTAAAAACAGTGAAAAAAACATTTTTTAAGGGTAATTTCAGTTCCTGGAAAAGAAAGTCATAAGCTAGTTTCATAGCTTCTTCTTTAAAATAATCGTTAAAACTAAAATTTCCCAGCATTTCTAAAAAGGTTAAGTGATTTTTATCTCCTACTTCTTCAATATCCGAAGTTCTGAAGCATTTCTGACAGGAAACAACTTTGTTTCCATACGGAGATTTCTTATCTAAAAAATATTCTTTAAATTGTTGCATTCCAGCTGTTGTAAATAAGCAAGTAGGGTCAGCTGGAATCAACGAAGCAGAGGATACAACTTTATGTCCTCTTTTTTCAAAAAAATCCAAAAATTTTTTTCTTAATTCTTTTGAAGTCATATGTTTTATCTATTTTATCAAAAATAGATAACTTCGCCAAATAAAAAATTATTTTATTATTCCCCCACCTAAAATTTCTTTACCTTTGTAAAAAACCACTGATTGACCAGGAGTGATTGCTCGCTGAGGTATAGTAAAAATTATCCGATAACAGTTTTGCGTTTTGACGGACGAAGAGATGATAGCTGAATCAGCTGGATGTAAATATCTAATTTTAGCTTTAATTTTTAAAGGCATTTTAGGCTTTTTCCCTGAAATCCAGTTTACTTTTTCAGCTATCAATTCTTTTTTATATAAATCTTTTTCATTATCTGTCACAATTAAAGCATTTTTTTTGAAATCTAATTTTAAAACATAATAAGGATTAAGACCGGCTATTCTTATTTCTTTTCTCTGGCCAATGGTATATAAAAACAAACCTTGATGCTCGCCAATTTTCTTTCCGGATATATCAAGAATTGGTCCTGGTTTTAATTTTAAATATTTTTTTAAAAAATCCTGATATTTACCTTTAAGGAAACAAATATCTTTTGATTCCGGCCTTATTAAACTAGCTATGCCAATATCTTTGGCTATTTTTCTAATTTCTACTTTCGTAAAATTACCGATAGGAAATAAAATTTTTTTGAGTTGGCTTTGTTTTAAATTATATAAAAAATAAGTTTGGTCTTTTTCTTTATCTTTAGCTTTTAACAACTTATTATTTTTAGTTTGAGCATAGTGACCAGTAGCAATATAATCGGCGTCTAATTCCATTGCCTTTTTTAGAAAAATTCCAAATTTTATTTCCTGATTACATTTAATACAAGGATTCGGTGTTTTTCCTTTTTTATATTCTCTTAAAAAATAATCTATCACATCTTTTTCAAACTCTTTTTTAAAATCTAAAGTTAAAAAGGAAATTTTTAGAAATTTAGCAATTTCTTTTGCTTTTCTTTCGGCTTTCCTAAATTCAGAGGAGTCATAAAGTTTCATAAAAACTCCCGTAACATCAAAATCAGCCCTTTTTAACAGGGCTGCTACTACTGAACTATCTACTCCTCCAGACATTGCTATAATCGCCTTTATATTCGATCTAGGCATATCTATCAGCTACGTTTGAGGCTGCAAATGATTCCGGTTTAATCCTCGGCTCAAAACCATTTCCTCGAATTAGCCCAATTACTTCTTTTATCATATCTCTGGTAAGCCCATTTTCTCCAACATCAGCGTGAATATAACGAAATTGATAATTAAAAGAATGAGTTTTTATTTTTTGTTCTACGTTTTCTCTTAAAAACAAAGCTAATTTGCAAGACAATAAAACTTCTTCTAAAATTCTTTCTTTCCAATTATAAAATTTACGATTTTTAGCGA
>Ga0265595_1000395_pt1 | contig 40366 bp, 38 predicted proteins | sample saktaG_15_FD_190148 | JGI IMG/M metagenome (GOLD analysis project Ga0265595, IMG submission 190148) | Saline water microbial communities from Sakinaw Lake, British Columbia, Canada - sak_2013_06_06_50m | ecosystem: Environmental > Aquatic > Non-marine Saline and Alkaline > Saline ...
GGAAGACGCGCGGTCTCTGGCCATAGTGCTGGACCAGTTGTTCTGCCCCAGTCTGTCTGCTCAGCCGATTTGATTTTTAAAGGTGCCCAAAGTGTCAACCTATTTCTGCCCGTAATTGAACCATCCCCCTTTTTGGCTCATCTAAATTCTATCACACAATACCTATTCTAGCAAACTGGGAAAAGCGAAGAGGGGCTGGCCTCGTATTAACCAAGCCCCTCTTTGCGTTTATGGCATTGCAGCTCAATTAATCCCTCACAGACTCTCAAACAGCCTCTACTCTGTATTTCCCCTCGTCCTCCCGCAGATACCCCATCTGCACCCGCGAGTCGTGCTCGAAGATGAGGAGGGCGTTTTTCTCCAGAGCCCAATCTCGAATGCGGCGCTTGGTCTCAATGGTCTCCAGCGGCTCCACGTCGAAGGCGGACACCCAGGCCAGGCGCTCCATTAATATCGCCCAAGAGGCCAGGTCGCCCAGGTAGATGGCCGCCTCCCCACCTGATTCGATGACCACGCTCTGGTGAGCTCGGGTGTGGCCTCTGGTGACGATACAGCGCACTTCGGAGGTGACGCGGGTGTCGCCGTAGAGGAGGTGCAACTGTTCCCGCTCTTCCAGGGGGACGAAGTTCTCGGCCAGGTAGGTGGCTCTGGTTCGCTCGTTGGGGTAACGGGCGTCGGCCCACTCCAGGCGTTGGATCCAGTACTCGGCGCGGGGGAAGGTGGGCACGACCTCGTGGCAACGGTCGGAGACCTTGCCGAACCGCAGGACGGTGTTGCCGCCACAGTGATCGAAGTGTAAGTGGGTGTTGATGACTACCTCGATGTCCTCAGGAGCGAAGCCCAGGCGGCGCAAGTCTCCCACCAGGCGGCTCTCGCCAGCGATGCTCCAAATCTGTCGCTCTTTGGACGAGAGCTTGTCGCCGAAGCCTGTGTCCACCAGTATCCTCTGGCCCTCGGAGACGACCAGCAGGCAGTTCAGGGCCATAGGGACTCGATTCAGCTCGTCGGCCTGAACCACTTTCTCCCACAGCACCTTGGGCACCAACCCGAAGTGTCCCCCGCCATCCATCCAGGCCAGGCCATCGCTGACGATGTGCAAGTCTGCATTGCCAAGACGCAATTCTTCCCTCCCATGCCCCTATTATACACGAAAAGCCCTGTTCTGGCTACTGGCTTAGCTGAACAGGGCTGAGCGATTCCCTCAATAGATGAGCTGGCTGAAAAGCCCCCAACCCTCCCCCTGACCCTATGTCGGCTCAACAAGTCAAAATGGGCAACGCAACCAACTCAGTGATAAAGAAGTTTCGCGGCTCTAACTCAGGTCACCCTCTGGTGTTGGGTGAAGGTCTCTGACCGCTCCCTGTCCGCCTCGGCCGGGAGACCTTCGGCGGACAGGGAGCGGCTCTAACTCGTGCTTTTTTTGAGAACCTAGCGGCGGCTGCTATTGAGGTATTGGTTCAACATCCTGACGCTGTACCTACGATGTCCCCCCGGAGTGCGGTAAGGCGTCAATCCACCCGCTCTCTCTATCTTGTCCAGAGTGAACTGGCTTACCCGCAGGTACTTCGCTGCTTCCCTGGCGTTCATGAGGCTTAGCTTCTTCTGCCCGTCCATTCTTACACTTCCTTTCCTTGACGACGGCTACTATTGAGGTATCTGTTCAACATCTCGAGGCTGTACCTGCGGTGCCCCCCTGGAGTGCGGTAAGGCGTCAACCCACCTACCCTCTCTATCTTGCCCAGAGTGAACATGCTAACCCGCAGGTATCTGGCAGCCTCCTTAGCGGTCATGAGATTCATCCTACCTTCTACCACCTTCGCACCTCCTTTCTGAAAGAACCTTGATTATCGAAGAACCTGTGCCTAAAGCTGGTAAAACCATTGTAAATCGAGTGAACTATCTGTATTATACCAGATTACCCTCAGTTCGTGGGTAAAAATAACGTGAATAAGGTGTGAAATATACATGAATCCGACAGTATCACGAATCAACATATTGTAGTGATGAGTAAATCAGCAACTATATGTAGTAGCTTGTTGTATCATTGTGAAAAGAGCCCCGGTCAGACGCTTAAGGCTTGACGAGGCTCCTCATCTGTTGGATTTGATCAGTGAAAAGTGGCTTACGTTTCCCGACCCACGAACGCAGATTCGCGGATAAAAACAAGAGCCGGCTTTTCAGCCGGCTCTTGGAGTGTGCCGTGGCGCACCCGGGTTTTTAGCATGGGGATTTCCGAGTCATCTACAGAAGAGTGATTGCTGCTTGCCACACCTCCTCCGCCGTCACTGCCTCAATACACCTGAAGCGGCGACAGGCAGCGTCCCAGCGGCCGCGCAGCAGGCAAGGATTGCAACCTACGGCGTGCCAGAGCGTCACGCCGTTCTTACCGTAAGGGCCATACATCCGCGGGTCAGACGGGCCGAAGATAGCCACCACCGGCGCGCCCACAGCTACCGCCAGGTGCATGGCGCCAGTGTCGTGGCCAATAAACAGGTCGCACCGCTCCAAGAGAGCGCCCAATTGCCCAAAGGTCAACTGCCCCGTCAGATCACGAGGCTCGTATCTCATGCCATCTTTGATCGCGGCAGTGATAGGCCCGTCGTCCGGCCCGCCCACCAGGAGCACCTGAGCCCCTCTTTCCTCGATGAGGCGGTCGGCCAGGGTAGCGAAACGCTGGGGTGGCCAACGCTTGGCCGAGAGGGTCATCCCTGGATTGCTCCCCCCCGCCGGATGAATGACGACCAGGGGAACCTGGGGCGCCGCTCTCGACCCTTCGGCTGGGCTCAGGGCAAGCATCTCGGCGACATGACGATGATCCTCCTCGCTGGGATAGAACTCCAGCCTCGGATCCTTCACCTCGACGCCGACGGCCCGCACTGTGTCGAGATAGAGGTCTGCTTCATGTTTGAGGCCCACTACCGGCAGGCCAACGGTCAAGGAGAAGCCTCGGCCCTGGCTATCCAGGCCCACCCGTTGGGGGACGCCGCCCAGGTACGGCAGCAGGCTGATCAGCGGGGAGCGATCCAGAACGAAGCAAGCCTCGTACCCTCCAGCGCGGATTCGTCTAACCAGGTCAAGGTATTCGCGCCAGGAGTAGCGGCTGCCGCTCCCCACTGGGCCGCAATCCACCAGCCCGTCCAGGTGGGGATTGTTCTCGACCATGGCCCGCGCCCAGTCACCTACTGCGAAGTCAATCCTGGCCCTGGGGAGGGCCTGGCGCAGGGCCGCTATCACCGGTGTGGCCATGAGCACATCGCCCAGGCAGCAGGGCTTGATGATCAAGATCGAGCTGGGGGTATCGAACGCCCCCCCTCTTTCCCCCCCAAAGTTGGGGGGGATGAAGGGGGGGCGAAAGGGGATGCGCAGGAGATGGCAGATTGCGCTCACCAGGGAGGGGGGAACAACGGACCTGGGGGATTTAACGGACGGAGCGGATAAGCATTCACCCCTCCCTCCCAGGGAGGGGCAGGGGGAGGGTGGATTCCCACAAATGGACAAGATTCCCTGTGAATAGGCCACTATCCGTAAATCCTGCTAATCTGTGTTCTATCTTCGAGATAAGCCACCCGATCATCCAGCCACAAGGCCGTGGTCTGCTCCTCCTCTTCCTGCTCGTGCACGACGTAGATGTGCACCTTCTCGCTCTCGACCTCGTTTCCGGCCGTGTCAAAGGCCACCACGTGGATCTGGTGTGTCTCGGTGTAGCCGTGGGTGTCGGAGATGATGGTCATCCCGTTGGCGAAAACCTGCATGCGCATGCCATCCGAATCGGTGATCACCTGGGTGACGGTGATCACCTGGGTGGTCAAACTGCCGTCTGGGTTTTGGACAATCTGGGTCTCATGCGCCACCGTGCCTGGCACAGGGATGGTGTCGGACATAACGATGGTCCACTTGGTGTTGTAAGGAGGTATGGTGCTGTAGCTCAACAGATTGTTGTCCAGGTAGAACTCCACCCGATCCATAGAGAAATTGTCCACCGCGTCGGCCGAAATGTTGACCCATTCGTCGTATTCCATGTAATAGGTGTGGCCATCGTAGGGATAGACGAGCTCGAGCTCCGGCGGGGTGTTATCCACCGTGACCTGGATGGTGGCCCTTCTGTAGTTCCCACCCCCATCCACCACCGAAAGCTGAAGGGTGTAGAGCCCATCCAGGCTACTCACGTCCCAGTACTCCAGGGGGGCGTTGCCAACCTGATTGTAGTGGTCGCCGCCGATCTGGATCCAGGCCGAGGGGTTTAGCCCCTGACCGTACTCCAGGCGATAGAGCTGGAAATTCACCGCCTTGGCGTTGCCGATGATGGGGACTGTCTCCCGGAGGTAAGCATAGGGGGCGGGGCTGGTGATGGCTACATCGCCGGAAGCCGGGCTGGGGCCGTAGGCCAGGTCATACTGGGCTGGTGGTTGGGGGATACCTTGTTCCCGCACCCAGTCGGTAGCCTCAGGGGGGAAGATCTCGTAGACCACCTCGTCCACCAGTTCGGGCGGGGTGTAAACCGTGGCCAGTTTGCCGGTCTCCCTGTTGACCCGAAATACCTGGTGGACGTTGCAGTACGCAGTAGGGGCCGTTCCCTCGATGAAGATCTCCTTAACTTTGTGAGGACAGTGTTCGGTGGGCAACATCCCTGAGACGGAGCAGACCTCCACCTCCTCAAAGCCGGGCGGCCTTTCGAATTCTTCCACGGGCATCCCCTCCAGCACCCTCTCCATGAAATCGTGCCAGATGGGGCCTGCTCCCTGCGACCCAGGCACGTGTTCCATGGCCTCGTTGCCGCTGTTACCTACCCAGACGCCGGTGGCTATTTGCGGGGTGTAGCCGATGGTCCAGGCGTCGCGGAAATCGTTGGTGGTGCCGGTCTTGGCTGCGGCCGGACGGCTGAGGTGCAACGTGCTTTCCCAGCCAAAGGCCGGCGCACGAGCATCGTTGTCGGACAGGACGTCGGTGAGAAGATACGCCAACTGAGGGCTCAAGACCTTTCTGGTCTCAGGGGTAGCGTATTGCCATAAGATGTTCCCGTCCCGATCCTCGACCCGCAGGATGGCCACCGGGTCCAGCTCTCGGTAGCCGAGGGCCGGCTCTTCCACAGGCACGCCGGCCATGGTCCCACCGTTGGCGAACACGCTAAAGGCGTAGGTCATGTCCAACAGTGTGACCTCGCCCCCTCCCAAAGTCAGACTCAGCCCGTAATACTCGTCGTTCAGGGTGTTGATGCCCAGGCGGTGAGCGGTGTTGATCACGTTCTCCACCCCGACCATGTCCAGCACCTTAACGGCCGGCAGGTTATATGAGCACGCCAGGGTCTGGCGTATTCTCTTGGGGCCGTGATACTTGCGGTCATAGTTCTCCGGCACGTAGGGTGGATTGGGCGGGTCAGGGAAGGCGGTGCGTACGTCCATGATCATGGTAGCTGCCGTGTAGCCCTGAGAGAAAGCGGTCACGTAGGTAAAGGGCTTGAAGGACGAGCCAGGCTGACGATTAGCCAAAGCTACGTTGACCTCACCCGCGATCTTGTCGTCCCAGTAGTCGAGACTGCCCAACATGACCAAAATCTCACCGGTTCGGGGGTTGATGACCACCACGGCAGCATTGGAAACGTTGCGCTCTTCAGCTTGCAGCTCCGCCACGTGCTGCCGAGCGATTTCCAGAGCCAGGTCTTGCATCTCCAGGTCAATGGTGGTGTAGACTCGCAGCCCACCGCGGTGCACCAGCTCAGGGCCGAGCATCTCCTCCAGTTGCTTGCGAGCATAGATGGCGAAGTGAGGGGCGATGATGTCGTAACGCTCCTCGCGGGCTTTGATATCCAGCTTTTGGTACTTAGCTGCAACACTTTCTTCGGCGGTGATGTAGCCCTGACGCACCATGGCGTCCAGCACCAGGTGTTGGCGCTTGCGAGCCTCGCCTGGATTATCAATAGGATTCAGGCCGGGGTACTGAGGCACGGCAGCCAGCATGGCACATTCAGCCAAGTCCAACTCCTGGACGGTCTTATCAAAGTAAACCCGGGCTGCTGCTTCCACGCCATAAGCCAGATTCCCATAGAAGTTGGAGTTCAGGTACCATTCCAGAATCTGATCTTTACTATAGCGTCGCGAGACCTCCAGGGCCAGGATGAACTCCTTGATCTTCCGAGAGTAGAGCACCTGATATCTCTCCTCCACAGGGATCAGCACATTCTTGATCAACTGCATGGTGATGGTGCTGCCACCTTGAACCTGGCCGCCTCGCAGAACGTAGTAGTAAAAGGCTCGAGCAAAACCTCTGATATCGAAGCCAGGGTTCTCGTAGAAAGTCTTGTCCTCAATGGCGACGGTAGCTTGACTCAGGTAAAGCGGCATCTGATCTAGCGCAACCCAGGTGCGATCACCAAACCGTGGGTCGAAAATCTCGTACAGGAGCACCTGACCGGTGCGGTCGTAGATCTTGGTGGTCTCGAACTCCTCCTGATCCGTCTCGAGCCGGCCAGGATCGGGCAGGTCCTTAGCGTAGTAGTTATACACGCCAACCGCTGTACCGATGCCTGCAAGACCGAGTACAGTGGCCGCCAGAAAGGCTATAGCTACCACGCCAATAAGCAGACGCAAGAGCAGGCCACCATTGTTATTCTTTTTCTTGTGCCTGCGCAGAATGCGCCGTTTGGTGTTGATGTTCATGGTTAGTTCTCCTGGGACAGACCGGAAGCCACAGGCAATGCCAGTATAACGAAAAGCTCACCTGCCAGACGTGTTTACGATTGAGTCTACCTGACCAGGGCCGCCCGCGCTACCTGGCGCGCCGCGATTTGCCTCAGGCGAAGCCTGGTCGCGTGCAGTGCGTGTTGGAAGGCAACAGGCTATGCCAAGCGCCCCCAACTGTTGCCAGGTGCCGTTCAAAGATTCTATCTTCCGACGAATACGTGTGGCAAGAGATGCTCTCTCTTCTTCCGACAGTTTCAGAACGCCTTTCCTCCCCCAGCTAATGGCCGCAAGTTGCTGCCCTTTATAAGGCACTCCAGGCGGCAATGGAGCGATGTGCCAGTGAACGTGCCGATTCCCTTGCTGGCTGCCCAATGAAAGAAGATACACTCGCTCGGCACCCACTTCTTGCCGCACTGCTTCAGCGACTCGATAAATGACTCGTTGGAGATCAAGATATTCTTCGACGGTAAAGTCACCCGTTACTTGCTCACGGTGCTCTCGTGGTGCAACTAATGTGTAGCCGTACAGTGTTTGATACTTGTTGAGAAAAGCAATCGCCGCGTTATCTTCGTAAACAATATGAGCAGGATAGTCCGGATTTCCCGCCACAATTTCGCAAATGAAACAAGGCCCAGTTTGGCAAAGCTCATCATAGGCTTCCACATCAGGATGATAGCGTTCGAACATTTGTTCCTCCGATGACTTGCAGTAATGCCGCCCCAATCGATTCGTAGCAGTCATAGCTGGGCACCGATCTGGAAAATTGTGCACTACTGAATCTCGCCTTAATGTTAACAGAAAAAGCCAAAAAGTGCAAGTTGTCAGGCATTTGACGATTTGAGCTTTCCCTGGTATATTGAGGGCATGGGTAGAATTCGGGGACGGACGCTGGCTGTCTTGGGGTTTCTGGCCCTCGCGGTCACAGCCTTGCTCATCTGGCACAGGCCCCTGTTATCTCTCTTTGCCGACAGAACCACGGTACAGGAGTTCGTGACGAGGTTTGGGTACTGGGCCCCGCTGGCAACTATCCTGTTGCACGTGGCGCAGGTGCTCCTGGCCCCCATCCCCGGCCAGGTCATAGACGCCGTAAACGGCTACCTCTTTGGCGCGGTCTGGGGGACTGTCTATAGCCTGGTCGGGGTGATCATCGGCTCTAGCCTGGCCATGGCTTTGGCTCGACGCTTCGGGCGGCCCTGGGCGGAGCGGTTGATCAAAAGAGAGACGCTGGAACGTCTCGATGGTTACTCACAGCAGAAGGGGGCCCTGTTCTTCTTCCTCGTGTTCCTGTTTCCATTCTTGCCCGACGATGTAGCCTGCTTTCTGGCTGGCCTCACCCTCCTGCCTCTACTTGAATTGGTTGTGTTGGCCGCCATCGGCCGTCTGCCAGGCATTGTCGCAGCCAACTTTGTGGGCGCTAACGCTGCCGCCCTCACTCGAACCCAGGTAACGTTCTTCATCACTGGCGTGATGGCCATCGCTCTGGTTTTCTGGCGTTATCAGGAGAAGATAGAGATGGCGATGCTGAAGATAACAGCCTGGTTTACTGATCTCGTACGATCCTCCTAACTTGCTCGCTCTGCCCGAAAGTGTTATAATACGCCAGGGTGCGAAGATGGATAAACGAAATCAAGAGACGAAACTGAGCCACGAGGAAGTGGAGCACATCGCCGAGCTGGCGAAGCTCAGCTTAACCGACGAGGAGAGGGAGAAATTCGGGGAGCAACTCTCAGCCATTCTGGAGTACGCCGAGATATTGCAGCGTTTGGATACCGAAGCTATCCCACCCACAGCCACGGTACTCCCCTTGCGGAACGTGATGGTGACAGACGAGGTCAGGCCCTCTTTCTCCCGCGAAGACATCCTGGCCAACGCGCCCGATGCCGAGAACGGCTGCTTCAAGGTACAAGCGATTCTGGAGTGAATCATTCATGGAGCGAATGGCAGTACAAGGGAAACCTATCTCCCATGTCTTGCAGCCTGATGAACTCTTGGCTGTCGAGGAGTTCAAGAGGAGGCTCCTCGCCAAGCTACCTGGCCAGATCAAAGACATCATCCTCTTTGGCTCCAAGGCGCGGGGAGATGCCCACCCAGGCTCAGACATAGACCTGCTGGTCATCGTGGAGCACCAGACACCAGAAGTGGATGACATCATCAGTGACCTCACATCTGACACTCTCTTGGAGAAGATGATAGACATCTCAGCCCTCGACTTCACCAGCGACCAGATAGCTGAATGGTCAGCCATTGGCACACCGCTGATGCGCAACGTGGCCGACGAGGGAATCGTATTGGAAGGGGGACCTGTCGTGGTAGGGAAAGGAGACCCAGCTAAGGTAGTGCAGGGGCTCATCGAATCGGCATACGGCCGCCTACGTTCTGCCAGAGCAGTACGGGAAATCGGCGAATATGGCAATGCCATGTCTCTGGCCTACTACGCCTTCCTAGACGCCGCTGACGCAGCGCTGGCTGCTCGCACTATCCGCATCAAATCCCACGCCGGCACTATCTCCCTCTTCGGCTTGCACTTCATCAAGCCAGGGATGGTGGATGCCAAGTACAACCGCTGGTTCAAGCAAGCCCACAAGTTCCGCCTGGACGCCGACTACGAGCGGAAAAAGGATTTCACGCTCGAGCAGGTGAACGAGGCAATTGACCAGGCGGAGGAATTCGTAGGAGTCGTCGTCACCTTACTACCATCTTTGCTGGGGAGTTAGCTTGGAATTATACGAGTTGACCATCCACGAAGCCCAGGAACTGCTGAGAGAGGGTGAGATCTCGGCCGTCGAACTGACTCAGGCCATTATCGAGCGCATCGTGGAAGTTGATAACCAGGTCAAGGCTTACCTCACCATCACTCCCGAGTTGGCTCTGGAGCAGGCCCGCGAGGCGGATCGGCGGCGGGCTGCTGGCGAGGATCACCCCCTCCTGGGCATACCCCTGGCTATAAAGGACATCATCTGCACCAAAGGTGTACCGACCACCTGTGGTTCCAGGATCCTGGAAAACTTCATCCCACCCTACAACGCCACGGTGATCGAGCACCTGCGCCGGAGAGGCGCCGTCATCCTGGGCAAAACCAACATGGATGAGTTCGCCATGGGCTCCTCCACGGAGAACTCGGGCTTTTTCCCCACTCACAATCCCTGGGACCTGAGCCGGGTTCCTGGCGGCTCCAGCGGAGGCAGCGCCGCCGCCCTGGCCGCCGGCGAGTGTCTAGGCGCCCTGGGCTCCGACACCGGCGGCAGTGTGCGCCAGCCGGCTGCCTTCTGCGGTGTGGCCGGCCTGAAGTCCACCTATGGCCGCGTCTCTCGCTACGGCCTGGTGGCTTTTGCTTCCTCATTGGACCAAATCGGTCCCCTCGGCAAGGACGTGACCGATTGTGCCATCATGCTGCAGGCCATTGCCCATTATGACCCCTGCGATTCCACCTCGGTTGACGTCCCTGCCCCCGATTGTGCCGAGGCCCTCATCCCAGACATTCGAGGAATGAGAGTGGGCGTTCCGAAGGAGTACTTTGTCGAGGGCATGCAGCCTGAGGTGGAGGCAGCGGTGCGGGCAGCCATAGACAAAATAGCCAACCTGGGCGCAGAGGTGGACGAAGTCTCGCTCCCTCACACCGAGTATTCCTTGCCCGCCTACTACCTGATCGCTCCGGCCGAGGCGTCAGCCAACCTGGCCCGCTACGATGGCGTGAAATACGGCTACTCCCGCCCTGAGGTGGAGGACGTGTGGGACGCCTACCGTCAGACCCGTCAGGGTGGCTTCGGTCCCGAAGTGAAGCGGCGCATCATGCTGGGTACCTATGCCCTTTCGGCGGGCTACTACGACGCCTACTACCTCAAGGCCCAAAAGGTACGCACCCTCATCAAGCGGGATTTCGACGAAGCCTTCAAGAAATTCGACGTGCTGGTAGCTCCTACTTCTCCCACGGTGGCCTTCAAGATTGGCGAGAAGGTGGACGACCCGTTGCAGATGTACCTCTCCGACGTCTTCACCCTGTCCCTGAACCTGGCCGGCATCTGCGGCATCTCCATTCCCTGCGGCTTCGCCGACGGCCTGCCCGTGGGCCTGCAGATCATGGGGGACGCCTTCTCCGAGGAAGCGGTTCTGCGGGTGGCCTATGCCTACGAGCAGGCTACAGAGTGGCACAAGAGGAAACCCGTGTTATGAGCGGTGAACTGAGGAGGGAGTGTTTCATTTCCAGTTGGCGAAGCCGCACCGGCCTGGAAGAGCCGGTGCTGGACAGCCTTTTTAAAACGAGGAAAGTCACCCAGCACCGCCTGTTCACGGCGGTGCACACACACACACGGAAGGGGATTCACGGAAGGGGATTCCGTGTGTTCCGTGCTTCTCCGTGTTTCCGTGTTCCAGAAGAGGATCCAATGACTCTCAAGGTCGTTCTAGAAGAAGGGGCAGACGGCTATATCATCGCTGAGTGCCCGCAAATCCCAGGCTGTATGTCTCAGGGCAAAACAAAGGAGGAAGCCTTGGCCAACATCAAGAACACTGTCCAAGCTTGCCTTAAGGTTATGATTGAGAAGAGGCGATGCATTGCCTAGCCCAGACCGATTGGAGGTGACGCTATGGATACGATAACTCTTCAATGGGAAGTCGTCCCTATCGTGAAGTCAAGTTTAGAAATGAAGATGAAAGCTCTTGGGTTCGGGCTCAGCAGATACAAGGAGCGCTTAACTGCCCTTGAGCGCCGATACGGAATGGCATCGGAGGATTTTGTCGCCAAGTTTAATGCCGGCGAACTAGGCGATGATGCCGATTGGTTCGAGTGGCAGTATCTCCTGGACGCCTACCATAAAACGCTAAGGCAACTCCAACTCTTGGAAACCATACGCCTATGACCATTGAAGAGTACCTGGCAAAGCTCGATGCCCATCTCCAAGAGATAGCGCCCATCATCATCTCGTCCTCCATTCAACGCGAGATAGACGCCAATCTGGGAATGGGTTTCGTCAAAGGCAGGATTACTTTCGTTGATGGTTCAACTCTGGAGTTCTCTGAGCAATTGCCGGTTGAACGAACCAAGTTTCGCTTTCACTACATGGATGCAGAGAACAACCTGATCGTTAGATGGGATTCCGCTCCTCACCATCGAAAGCTGCAGACTTTTCCCTTCCATCTCCATACTCCACAAGGTGTGGAGGCACACCCAGCGATAACAACGCTTGAGGTTCTAGATGAGATTGGGGCGATGATCGAGTTGCAGGAGAGTTAGCCATGAAAATCACCAAAGCCGTCATCGCCGCCGCCGGACTGGGAACGCGGTTCCTGCCAGCCACCAAAGCCGTGCCCAAGGAGATGCTCCCGCTGCTGGATCGGCCCATCCTCCAGCACGTGGTGGAGGAGGCTGTCGACTCAGGCATCACCGACGTCATCTTGGTGATTCGACGCGGCAGCCATGCCATCACCGATCACTTCGACTCAGCACCTGAGTTGGAACGGACCCTGGAGGCAACGGGCAAATTGCGCCTTCTGGAAGAGGTCAGGCGCGTTTCGCAGTTGGCCAACTTCGCCTTCGTTCGCCAGGGAACCGACTTGCCCTATGGCAACGGCACCCCGCTGCTGGCAGCCAGCCCCTTCATCGGCAAGGACGAGATATTCTGCTACATGTTTGGCGACGACGTCATTGATGCGGACCCGCCCGGCCTGCGCCAGGTGATGGACGCCTACGAGCGTTACCACCCCGCCGGAGCCATGGCTGCCTACGAGGTGCCCTGGGAGGAAGCTCACCTCTACGGCTGCATCAAGCTGAAAGAGGGCACAGAGGCACCCGAAATCGAGCATCTCATCGAGAAGCCCGAGCCAGGGAAGGTCCTCTCCAATCTTGTTCAGGTAGGGAGGTTCGTCGTTCCCTACGAAATCGTCGAAATCCTGGAGAACCGAAAGCTGGGCAAGGGAGGGGAGTTGTGGATGGCCGACGCCATGCTGGCCCTCGCCCAACGGAAGCGAGTCGTGGCCCAGCCGATCCAAGGGACCTGGTACACCACCGGCGACCCGTTGCGCCTCTTGCAGACGTTCATCGCCCTGGCCCTGAAAGATGACCGCATCGGCCCGCAGCTCCGCCAATATCTCCAGGGACTCAGGCTGTAGCCTCGAAGCGCCCAACTACGGGCAAGGTGCTGCCAGCCATGGAGTATGGCAAGGAACAGATCTCGAACTATAAAGCTATAGCTAAGGAGGCAAATATATGCGAACTGTGTACGCTGTATCGGGTGGGGTGAGCAAATTTGCCAAGTCCCGCCCCGACAAGACCTACCCTGCCATTGTCAAAGAGGCCTACGATTACGCCATCGCCGACATTGGGCTGGAACATCCCCAGTTCTTCGAGTTGGTAGATGGCACGGTGGCCTCTTACTTTTCTGACCACTTCGCCCGCCAACTGATGGCCGGCATCATCGCCCAGGATTACCTGGGCCTGTGCCCCAAGCCATCCCACCGCGTGGAGGGCGGCGGGGCCACGGGGGGCATCTGCTTCCAGGAAGGGTGGAAAGCCATCGCTTCGGGCTACATGGACGTCTGCCTGTGCTATGGCTTTGAGTTGATGTCCCACGTCGAGACCTGGAAGGGGAACGAGTTCATTGCCCTGGCTTCGGACGTGAGCTTTGACTATCCCGTGGGCGGCTTCTATTCCGGGTACTACGCCATGATGGTCACCCGCCACATGGCCGAGTTCGGGACCACCGTGGAGCAGATGGCTCACGTCTCTGTCAAGAACCACATCAACGCCTATTACAACCCCTACGCTCAGAAACGGAATCGCTACACCATCCAGGACGTGCGCAACGCGCCCATGGTGGCCTGGCCGCTGACCCGTTTGGACATCTGCGTGATGAGCGACGGCGCAGCCTGCACTATTCTCTGCAGTGAGGACGGCCTGGCCAGGCTGGAGAAAGCGGGCGCGACCATTTCCCGGCCGCTGGTCAAAATCGCCGGCATCGGGCGCGGGACGGACGCCATGCGCATGGCCGACCGGCCTCACCAGTCCTACGAGGACTTCTACCGCTATAACGCCCTGCCCAACGAGATGGACGACGATTCGCGGGCTTACTACAAAGGGCTGTGGGATAGAGGCTTCCGTTACCCCGGCGTCCACTCCTTCCGCGCTGGCCGCATGGGGTCCAAAGAAGCCTACCAGAATGCCGGTATCACCGACCCGCTGAACGAAATTGACTTCGTTGAGCTGCACGACGCCTACACTTCCAGCGAGATCCAGACCTGCGAGGACATGGGCCTGTGCCGGTACGGTGAGGGCGGGAAGTTTGCCGCCAGCGGGAAGGCTTTCATGCCTGGCATAGATTATGGCCTGGCCTTGCCAGAGGAGTCGGTTTGCCCGGTCAACCCTTCGGGGGGACTCATCGCCTGTGGCCATCCCGTGGGAGCAACCGGACTGATGCAGGCCGTCTTTGCCATCTGGCAATTGCAGGGCGCTATCGGCAAGCACTTTGGCGACCCCACTTTGCAGGTGCCAGACGCTGTGCGCGGCGCTATCCACAGCCACGCGGGAACGGGAACCTACGTCACCGTCAGCATCCTGGAAAGAGAGAGTGTTTCATAAGTGGAGTCCCGAACTTGTTCGGGGTGTTTCACGGGTCGAAAAGTCACTCGTGCAAGTCACTTTCCGCAACAAGTTGCGGACTCCGTTTCAAGAGCGCAGGAGCAGCTTTTGATAGAATTATGAAACACCCTGAAAGAGATTAAGGAGCAAATTATGTCTGACAAAAAAGAGATCGTCAGCAAGAGAGAAGAGACCCTGGGCGGCTACGTTCTCCACAACGTCCCCTTCCCACGAGAACTTAACGAGGAAACGCTGGCCCTGCTCAAGCAGATGGCACCCATTCTGATCGAGCAACCCTACAGCGTCACCTACTTGCACTCCTATGGGCAGGATTCCCCCTTCTTCGCCGGGCTGACCAACAAGGTCTTTCTGGGTTGTCGTGAGCCGGAGACGGGTTACACTTACGCTACCCCCCGTGGGCATTGCATGTACAGCGGCCGGGAGACCGAGTGGGTGCGCCTCCCCGACGAGGGGACCATCCACGCCTTCACCGTTTGCCACTTCGGGAGCGAGGAGTTCCTGCCAGAGTGTCCCTTCGTGCTCATTCAGGTCGAGTTTGAAGGAGCCGATACTCTGTTCCTGGGTCGTCTCCTGGGCGTTGATCCCTACGATGCTACCACCGACTGGATCGGCAAGAAGGTCGAGGCCAAATACCTGCGCCTTTCCAAGCTCAAGCCGACAGACGTCTACTTTGTCCTGGCCGAGGAGTGAGCCGGAGAATAAAATAGAGCCTTCAGACCTCCGAGGTTTCGACCAATAAAATCTCGGAGGTCTTTGAAATAACGTAGAGGGAGATGCAATTGACCGATCTGATAGAAGAGATAATAGCCCATGCGCGCCGAGAAGACAGAGTTTACCTGTTGGAGCACGAGTGCAAGGCCATTCTGAGAGACATCGGCGTGCCTACCACGAATTGGCTCGTCGCTAAATCCGAGGAGGAAGCGGTCAGCATGAGCGAGGCGATAGGATACCCCGTTGTGTTGAAAATCCTGTCGCCGGAGATCATCCACAAATCGGACGCCGGCGGGGTGAAGCTCAACCTGGACAAGGAGGGAATGAGAGGAGCTTACAACGAGCTCGTCACCAGGTTCAAAGATTGCGATGTAATCGGCGTGAGCGTACAGGAGATGGCGAAGCCAGGATTGGAAGTGATCGTCGGCGCGACCAGGGACGCTACCTTCGGCTCCGTTCTGATGTTCGGGCTGGGCGGCGTGTTCGTGGAGGTGCTGAAGGACGTCTCCTTCAGAGTGATTCCCGTGACTGAGCGCGACGCCCAGGAGATGATGGAGGAAATCAAAGGCTATCAGCTTCTTCAGGGCTACCGGGCGAATCAGCGAATCAGCGGATCAGCGAATCAGCGAATTGGCGAATTGGGGGGGCGAGGACGGCCGGTCGATGTGGCCAGCTTGAGGGGCATCTTGCTGAAGGTTTCCAACCTGGTGACGGCCTACCCCGCCATCAAAGAGGTGGACCTGAATCCCGTCTTCGCCCACCCTCAGGGCAGCCTGGTGGTGGACGCCAGGATGATCCTGGCCCCCCCTCAGTCCCCCCCAACTCTGGGGGGGAGGTTCGATGCCGCGCCCCAGGCGGACCTCAGCGCGGTGTTCGAGCCGCGAAGCGTGGCCGTCGTCGGGGCCAGCGCCACTCCCAACAAGGCGGGCTTCAACATCCTCCACAATCTGCTGACGCTGGGATACGAGGGCGAGGTCTACCCCGTCAACCCGAAGGCGGGGGAGATTCTGGGCCTCAAGGCCTATCCCGCCGTTGACCAGATTCCCCATCCAGTTGACACGGCCATCATCGCCACGCCCGCCAGGGTCGTGGTGGAGGTGATGAAGGGCTGTGCCAGGAAGGGGGTCAAGGCGGTCATCATTATCAGCTCCGGCTTCTCGGAGGAGAGCGAGGAGGGGAGGCGGCTGGAGGAGGAAGTGGTGGCCATCGCCCGTGAGGCCGGCATCCGGGTGGTGGGACCGAACACCACCGGCGTTTTCAACGCCGAGAACAATTTCACTTCTTCCTTCGTCCCTGTGGACGAGGTGACTTCGGGGAACGTGGCCTTCGTCGCCCAAACCGGCCTCTTCCTGGGGGTGTCGTTCGAGCACATCCTCTCCTCCCAACACTTCGGCATCAGCAAAGTAGCTGGCCTGGGCAACAAGGCCGACGTGGACGACGCCGACGCCCTGGAGTATCTGGCGGGGGACGCGCAGACCGAAGTCGTGGCCATGTACATCGAGGGGCTGGGCGATGGCCGCCGGTTCCTGAAGGTGGCCAGGGAAATCGCCGGGGAGAAGCCCGTCGTCGTCTTCAAGGCGGGCACCACCGAGGCTGGCGCCAAGGCGGCCCTGTCGCACACCGCATCATTGGCCGGCAGGGCCGAGGTCTTCGAGGCGGCCTGCAAGCAGGCGGGCCTGTTGAGGGTGCACAGCTTCGAGGAGATGCTCGACGTGGTCAAGGCTCTCGCCTTCCTGCCTCTCCCCAGCGGGAACAAGGTGGCCGTCATTCACTACACGGGGGCGGGCTGCGTCATCGCCTCGGACGCCTGCCAACAGGCGGGGCTTGAGCTGGCCGAGTTTTCGCCCGCGACGGTGGAAGCCCTCAGGGAGATAACGCCCGCCTGGCACAGGGTAAGGAATCCCGTAGACCTCTGGCCGGCCATAGAACGAAATTGGGTGGAGACAGCCTACGGGATCGCCATCGAGGCGCTGCTGAGCGACGAGGGAGCAGATGCGCTGATCGCCAACCTCTTCGCCATGCCCGGCTGGGATGCTTACATCCCCAACTTCGACTTGCTCCGCGCCTCCGGCAAGCCGGTGCTATTTTGCGTCGAGGGGAACGAAGAATCCGTGAGAGAGGCGGTAGCCAGGATCGAGGGCCAGGGCTTCCCCGTCTACTCCCAGGTGCAGAGGGCCGTCTCCGCCCTATCTCATCTAGGCCAATACGCCCGTCTTCGAGAATAGTTTTCGGCCAAGGATATTCCCGAGCTCTTTGATCGTATCATCGTCGCTACTGCCATCCTGACGGAGGCGACGACTATCACGAAGGATGAGACCATCACCGCTGCACAAATCGTGAAAACGGTCCGGTAACCCCGATTCCAATACCTACGGACAGGCCCACGCCGATGACAGTGAAGCCCCTACCGATGCCGATGTCCACCAAGAGAGGGACTTGAGCTGGCGAAGCTGTTGCCTGCGACGTAGGGACACTTATTAAGGGAGATGTTCCATGGAGAAGCCACTTTGGGAGCCTTCTGAGGAACGCAAGAACCGCGCCAACATAACCCGGTTTATCGGCGTTGTCAACGAAAAATACGGTCTTGAGATTGACTCTTACACCCAACTGTGGAACTGGTCAATCGAAAGCATACCGGATTTCTGGGCGACTATGTGGGAGTTCGGGGAGATCAAGGCTTCCCGAGGATATGACGAAGTAGTTGATGACCTGAGCAAGTTTCCTGGCGCGAAGTGGTTTGGCGGTGCGAGGTTGAATTTCGCCGAGAACCTCCTCAGATATAGGGACGACCAGTTAGCTTTCATATTCAAAGGAGAAACCCAGAAATCGGCCACCATGACCTACGCCGAGCTTTACGACACGGTGGCGCGCCTGGCCAAATCGCTGCGCGAGATGGGTGTTGCTCCGGGGGACCGGGTGGTGGGCTACATGCCCAACCTGATGGAAACAGCCATCGCCATGCTGGCGGCGACCAGCATGGGCGCAACCTGGGCCTCCTGCGCTACGGACATCGGCCCCCGGGCAACCCTGGACCGGCTCGGCCAGGTGGAGCCGAAGGTGCTCTTCGCCGCCGACGGTTACTTCTATAAGGGCAAGCTCTACAACACCCTGGGAAACGCCGAGGAAGTGGCGAAAGGGATTCCCTCACTGGAGAAGGTCATTGTGGTGTCTTACGCGACAGAGAATCCCGACATCGGCTCTATCCCTAAAGCCATCCACTTTGAGGATTGCCTGGCCAGGGAAGGCTACCTCCCCGCTCAATTCGAGCAACTGCCCTTCGATCATCCCCTGTATATCATGTTTTCCTCCGGAACCACCGGTAAGCCCAAATGTATGGTGCAGGGAGCCGGGGGAGTTCTGATCACTCACCTGAGGGATCTCGTGTTGCAGACCGACTTGAAGCGCGAAGATAGAATCACGTACATAACGACCTGTAGCTGGATGATGTGGAACTGGCTGCTGAGCTCCCTGGCGGTGGGAGCTACCGTGGTTCTATACGACGGCAACCCTCTTTACCCTGATGCAGAGGCGATGTGGAAACTAATTCAAGATGAGAAGATAACCATTTTCGGCACCAGCGCAACTTACATCAATTATCTTCAGAAGCAGGGGATTAGGCCCGGCCAAGATTACGACTTGTCATCGTTGAGAGAGATATCGCAAACTGGCTCACCCCTTTCGGCCGAGGGCTTTGAATACGTGTACCGGGAAATCAAGGAGGATCTGCATTTCAATTCCATCACGGGCGGCACAGACCTTAATGCAACCTTCGCCGCAGGTAATCTCATCAGCCCGGTGTACGCCGGCGAACTGCAGGGGCCGTCCCTGGGAATGAAGGTAAAGGCATACGACGAAGAGGGTGACGCCATACTCGATCGGCAAGGAGAGCTTGTGTGCGAGGCTCCCTCTCCTTCCATGCCGCTTTATTTCTGGAACGACCCAGATGGCCAGAAGTACAAAAACGCCTACTTCACTTTCTACCCCAATCTAAATGTTTGGCGCCACGGGGATTACATCGTGATACACGGCGACACAGGCGGCATGACCGTCTACGGCCGTTCCGACGCCGTGTTGAAACCTGCTGGAGTGCGTATCGGCACGGCCGAGATCTATGACGTGGTGGAAAGGCTAGAGGAGGTCGCGGACAGTCTGGCCATAGGACAGAGCTGGCAGGGCGATCAGCGCATCATCCTGTTCGTGAAACCTGTCGAGGGCTTGTCTCTGACGGAGGAGCTGAAAGGCACGATCAAGAGAGCGCTGCGGGAGAATGCCTCGCCCCGGCACGTTCCGGCGCTGATTGTAGAGGTGCCCGACATTCCTTACACCTACAGCATGAAGAAGGTCGAAAGCGCCATCACTAACATCGTCCATGGCAGGCCGGTGCTGAACAGGGACGCTTTGGTCAACCCAGAGTCGCTGGATTACTTTGAAAAGATTCTCCTTGAACTGCAAGGTTAGTTCCGATGTGAACCCTAGGGGCGAGGCATCTCTTTTGAGCCTCGCCCTGCTACATTCTCGGACAGTAGCCGCTGTCTGATTTTTACGATTTTGACAAGTCTGTCGTTATGAGGTATCATTGAAGCAGGAGTGGGGATGGCTTTGGCCAGTGTTGATATCAAAGGAACGAAAAATGGTCTGCTAGTGACCCTGGGCGAGGGGGAGTTGGCGAGCCTCTTGGCCGAACTCGAGGAACGACTGAGCGGTACGGCCTCGTTCTTCAAGGGGGGGCAGGTGGCCCTGGCGGTCGGGCAGCGGGAAGTGTCCGTCGAAAAGATGGGGCACATTCAAGCCCTGTTGGCCCAACACGAGGTCACCCTGGGGACGGTGATTAGCGAAACGCCCGTCACCAGAGCCGCTGCCGGTCACCTGGGCCTGGAGACGAAGCGCAGCTTCTGGCCCAAGCCCCGACCAAAATGGAGAGCCGAGGAAGACTTCAGCGAGGGGGCCCTGGTTCGTTGCACCTTGCACTCCGGGCAAATCATCCGCCATCCAGGCCACGTGGTGATCATTGGCGATGTGAACGCCGGTGCTGAGGTCGTCGCCGGCGGCGATATCGTCATCTGGGGAAGGCTCAGGGGTACGGTTCATGCCGGGGCCACGGGCGACGACCGAACCATCGTATGCGCCCTGGACCTGGCTCCCACCCAACTCCGCATTGGCAAATACATCGCACGCTCGCCGGAGGGGAAACCGGGGCACAAGGCTGTACCGGAGGTAGCCTCCGTCGAGGAAGGGAAAATCATCGTCAAAGAGTGGAAGTCTAGCCGCTAGCAAAAGCTCAAGGCTCAAACTTCCAACCTCCAACCTCCAAATGACCATCTGACCATCCGACCAATGACCATTTGACCAACTGGAGATGAGACTATGGCAGCTAGGGTTATCACTATTACCTCGGGCAAGGGAGGGGTGGGCAAAACCACCGCCACCGCTAACCTGGGCGTCGCCCTGGCCCTCTCGGGCCAGCGGGTGGTGGCAATTGATGCCGACATCGGCCTGCGTAATCTGGATGTGGTGATGGGTCTGGAGAACCGCATCGTGTACGACATCGTGGATGTCGCCGAGGGATATTGCCGCCTGCGCCAGGCTCTGATCAAGGACAAGCGGGTCTCGGAACTGTACCTCTTGCCCGCAGCCCAGGCTCGCGACAAAACCGCCGTCAGCCCTGAGGACATGATCCGGCTCTGCAACCAGTTGCGCAATGATTTCGATTTTGTCCTCATCGATTCGCCTGCCGGCATCGAACAGGGCTTCCGCAACGCTATCGCGCCGGCTGATAAGACACTCATCATTACCACCCCTGAGGTCGCAGCCGTCCGCGACGCCGACCGAATCATCGGCCTGGTCGAAGCTGAGGAGAAAGGGCCAGCCAGTCTGATCATCAACCGCCTCCGGCCGGAGATGGTACGCTACGGCAACATGCTGACCACAGAGGACGTCATAGAGATTCTGGCTATAGACTTGATAGGAATTGTTCCCGAGGACGAGGCCATTGTTATTTCCACTAACAAGGGGGTGCCCATTGCCCTGGATGATAAGGCTCCGGCCAGCATTGCTTTCCACAACATTGCCCGACGTCTGCTGGGCGAAGAGGTCCCTTTCATGGACATCAGGGAGATGCCCAATCTTATTGAACGCTTTGTTCGCTTTGTTCGCCAAGGATAGGGGGTAAGTATGGGAGCTCTAGACTGGTTACTTGGAAAAAGCAAACCCTCCAGCCGGGAGATCGCCAAGGAGCGCTTGCAGTTGGTGTTAGCCTACGACCGGATCAAGATCTCTCCGGAACTTCTGCAAACCCTCAAGGACGAGCTCATCACCGTCATCTCCAAGCATGTGGAGATAGATCGCGAGGGAGTGGAAGTTACTTTCTCTCGAGGCAAGCAGCGCAGTCGGCTGACAGCCGACATTCCCCTCCTCGGCGCTCGTGGGCAGCGAAGATGACGGAGTGTTAAGATTTTGGTGACAGATGGATCGCAAGATATGGCGCAACTTTGATTTTGTGCTGCTGGCTGCAACGGTGTTCCTGGTCGTCTTCGGCGTAGCCATGATTTACAGCGCCACCCCGGATACGCCGGACCTGCGAGACCTGCCTCGCAGGCAGGCTATCTGGGCCCTGGTGGGTCTGGCCTTGATGCCATTGGTGGCCGCCATTGATTATCGCTTCCTCGGAAATCTGCAAAAACCCCTCTATGCCCTGATCATTGCTTCTTTACTCCTGGTCCTCTTGGTGGGGCAGGCAACCTACGGGGCGCAGCGCTGGATCTCAGGCTCTTCCTTTCAACCCTCGGAACTGGCCAAGGTACTGATTATCGTTACCTTAGCTCAATTCCTGGCCCGGCGCGAGAAAGAGATAGGGCGTTTTCACTATGTCCTGCTCTCTATTATCCTTGTGGCTGTGCCTATGGTTTTGATCTATCTGCAACCGCATTTAGGAACGGTGATTGTTTTGGCGGTTGTCTGGCTGATCATGGTCTTGATGGCCGGGATGCACCCGTTGCATCTGGGCGTTTTCGGCCTTATTGGACTTCTGGCCACGCCGCTCATCTGGGTCTCACTCAAGGGTTACATGCAGGAGAGACTCCTCCTTTTCGTTAACCCGGCCCGGGATCCGGCGGCCAGGTACAATATTGACCAGGCATTGATCAGCATCGGTTCTGGCGGGTGGCTGGGAAAGGGATATGCCAGCGGCAGCCAGAGCCAACTGCATTTCTTGAGGGTGCGGCATACCGATTTCATCTTCTCCGTCATCGGCGAGGAGATGGGTTTCGTGGGGGCGTTGGTTTTGTTTGCCCTCATCGGCATCGTCCTGTGGCGGATCCTCAGAGCGGCCAGCCTGGCTCGTGATAGCTTTGGCCGCCTGATCGCCTGCGGCGTGGCTGCTTTGATCTTCTTCCAGAGCCTGGTGAACATCGGCATGAACCTGGGCCTGCTGCCGGTGATAGGCATCCCCCTGCCCTTCATCAGTTCCGGCGGCAGCTCCCTGATCACCCTACTCGTGGCTGAAGGTCTGGTGCAGAGCGTGGTGATGCGGCATAAGAAGATAGAGTTCTAAAACGTGAAAAGCCGGGTCGCTCTAATCAAGGGAACCAAGAGATATGATAACCTCGCCCAGGCTTTGGCCCTGATCGAGGACGACATTGACCTGAGCGACAAGAAGCGCATCCTCATCAAGCCCAACTTCGTCTCCACCAGGGAGCAACTGGCCTCCACCCACGTGGAGGCCGTGCGGGCTGTGTTGGACTGGCTGCGCCCTCGCCACGACGGCCCCATCACCATCGGTGAGGGGGCAGCGGTGAGCGAGACCTTCGACGGCTACCGCAACTTCGGCTACCTCGACCTGGCCGAGGAATACAACGTGCGGTTCGTGGATCTCAACCAGGACGAGTGGACGCCCGTTCAGGTCTATGACCGAAGGCTACGCCCTATGGCAGTGCGAGTGGCCAGAATCACACTGGAGAGTGACTTTCGCATCTCTATCGGCCCGCCCAAGACCCACGACGCTGTCATCGTCACCCTCTCGCTGAAAAACATGATCGTGGGCAGCCTGATCCGGGGCCGAGGAGGCGGACTCTTCCAAATGGTTGGCCAGCTCCTACCTGACCGGCTGACCAATTCTGCCCTGGCAGAAAAGGCAAAAAGCCGCCTCAGCACCGCCAGTCGTAGCGACAAGTTCGCCCTTCACCAGGGCTACCACGGCCTCAACCTCAACCTCTACTCCCTGGCCAAGGTCATCGCTCCCCACCTCTCGGTGATTGATGGCTTCGTGGGGATGGAGGGCTCCGGCCCCAGCAGTGGCACCCCCGTTGATCTCAGAGTAGCCATCGCCAGCACCGACTTTCTGGCCGCTGATACCGTAGCCACCAGGCTGATGGGCTTCGATCTCGATGAGGTTGGTTATCTTCACTACTGCAAGCTCGGCGGCCTGGGCGCAGGCGACCTGAACGACATAGAAATCGTGGGCAACACCACCATTGAGGAATGTCTGCGGCCCTTCCAGCCGCATCCTACCTACCGCCAGCAGTTGCAGTGGCATCTGCCGTCGGTGGAGGAGTATCTGTAAAGAGTTGTGACGATGGCTCACATTTGGGAAAGACTGGCTCAGACCACAGATAGAGGCAGGCGCCGTTTGCTGTTCGTTGGTTGGCTCAGCGAACAGGTGAAACCTTATGACCTGGAGCCGATTGTCGTCGGCGGTCATGCGCTGGAGTTCTACACCCTGGGAGACTACGCTACCGCCGACATTGATCTGGTATGCTACGACAGGGCGATAGTAGGGCAAGTTCTGGAACAGGCCGGGTTTCATCGAGAGGGTCGGCATTGGTATCGGCCCGATCTGGACCTGGCAGTCGAAGTGCCAGACGACGTGTTGGCTGGCTCCGGGGAGCGGCTGGAAAGGGTAGCCATTGACGAGTACACTGTCCGCTTGATCGGTAAGGAAGACCTGCTCATTGACCGTCTGAACGCCTGTATTCACTGGAGGTCGGAAGCAGATTGTCTGTGGGTCAAGGAGTTAATGCTACTGTTTGGCGAGGTGCTGGACTGGGCCTATCTGGAGCGACGAGCGACCGAAGGGGGCACACTGGATAAGCTGATCGAGTTGAGAAGGGAGGCTGGCGGTGATCAACTACGATGAGCACGTCAAGCGGCGGAGCGAGTTCACTCTCAAACGATTGCGGGCCGGGTGGCGACGCCTGCCCCGCCGACGGCCTCGTGATCCCGAGGAAGAGCAGGTGCTTCTGAAGATGGCCCTGGAGCGGAAACGGCGCTGGCTGGAAACAGGTAAGCTGGAGATACTCGGTCCGCGAGAGTATCGGTTGCGTTAGAGGAGCGACCATGAGTGACCAGTCAGCCGAATCCCAGCGTCCCTACTTCATCTGGGACTACGACCTGACCGAAGAAGACGTGCACCGCATCCTGCGGGGCAATAACGAGGTCGAAAAAGCCTGGCTAATCACCCGCATCCTGGAGTACGCCAGGTGGGAAGACATCTGGCGCTACCTGACGGTGGACGAGGTGCGGGAGAATTTCAAGCGATTGAGGATGAAGCCCTACCAGCGCGACCTGTGGGCCTATGCTCTTGGGGTATGGTCAGATGACCAAGTGTTTTCTCAAACACCCTGCACATTGAGCCCAGAGCGATAAACCACAGCGGTTGAGATTATGAACCTGGAGAGGAAAAACCATGACCAACACTGTTCGCGTGCGCTTCGCCCCCAGCCCCACGGGCTATCTCCATGTGGGGGGAGCCAGGACGGCGCTCTTCAACTGGCTCTTCGCCCGCCAGCACAACGGCGCCTTCATACTGCGCATTGAGGACACAGACCGTAAACGGTATGAGCCCGAAGCGGTGGGGAACATCCTGGAGAGCCTGCGCTGGCTGGGCCTGGAGTGGGACGAGGGCCCGGAGGTGGGCGGTGACTATGGCCCGTACTACCAATCTCAGCGGCTGGACATCTACCAGAAATACGCTCAGCAGTTGGTGGACAGCGGCCACGCCTATCGCTGCTACTGTAGCCCGGAGCGCCTGGCGCTGACGCGGGAAGAGCGTCGTCGTCGGGGCGAGCCGAATCTTGGCTACGACCGCCACTGCCGCTATCTGACGGCCAAACAGCGCGCTGAGTACGAGGCCCAGGGCATCGTGCCGGTGGTGCGCCTCAAGGTCCCCCTGGAGGGCCAGACGTCCTTTCACGATGTGCTCCATGGCGACATCACCGTTGACAACGCCAGGTTGGACGACCTGGTGCTCCTCAAATCCGATGGCTACCCCACCTACCACCTGGGCACCGTGGTGGACGATACCCTGATGAAGATCACGCACATCATGCGGGCCGACGAGTGGCTGCCCAGCGTCCCCAAGCACGTCCTGCTCTACGATGCCTTTGGCTGGGAGATCCCCGTCTACGTCCACTTGCCCGTCATCCTGGCCCCCACGGGCAAGGGCAAGCTCAGCAAGCGGCACGGCGGGGTGGCCGTCCACGAGTTCCGCCAGCAGGGTTATCTGCCCGAGGCCATGGTGAACTTCCTGGCCCTGGTGGGCTGGGCCTACGACGACAAGACCGAGTTCTTCACCCGCCAGGAACTCATCGAGAAGTTTGGCTTGGATGGAGTCAACAAATCGCCCGCCGCCTTCTCTTATGATAAACTGGAATGGATGAACGGCGTCTACATCCGGCGGCTGTCGCTCTCCTTGGCCGAGATTGGTGCCGTCCAAGCCGTTTCCGTCGCCGATTCCCTCTCCTTGGCTGAGACTGGTGCCGTCCAAGTCCACGTTCCCGTCGCCGACTCCCTCTCCCTCGACGAGCGGATCGTGCCCTTCTTGGCCACTGGACTGGGGATGAGTGAGAAGGACATAAGGAAGAGGAAGGAGACGAGGGAGATCGTGCCTCTGATTCAGGAGCGTCTCAAGAAGCTGGCCGATGTTGTGGAGTGGGCTGATTTCTTCTTCGTTGATCGGATCACTTATGACCCCTCGCTGCTGGTGGGTAAGAAGATGACGGCTGCGGAATCGCTGGCCGCCCTGCGGAAAGCCCGCGAGACTTTGGCGGCCCTGCCTGATTTCGAGGAGGCGACCCTGGAAGAGGCCCTCCGCGCCCTGGTTGAGGAACTGGGCCTGAAAGCCGGCCAGTTCTTCGGCATCATCCGCGTGGCGGCTACGGGCAAAAAAGTGGCCCCGCCCCTCTTTGGAACCCTGAGAATCTTAGGGCGGGAGCGAGTGCTGGAGCGGCTGGATGATGCAGAAGAAGTGCTGGAAGGACTGAGCAGTGAAACATGAAACGCCAAACGTAAAACGCAGTACGCAACACGCAGCACGTCGCCATTTGCCAAGTTAGCGGAAATGTGATAAAATGTAGTCGCCATTGGGGGATCGTCTAGTGGTAGGACAGCGGTCTCTGGAACCGTAAGCCGAGGTTCGAATCCTCGTCCCCCAGCCAATATCCAATACCAAAGAGAGGCCCTCCTTGACAGTAGAGCCTCTCCTTTCGTCTCGGAATGCTAATATGACTCGAGAGAAGTTCGAGGCCCTCGTAACCGAGGCCCTGGCCAGTCTACCGTCAGATATCCTGGAGCGAATGGACAACGTGGCTGTTACCGTAGCCTGTTGGCCAAGCCGCACGCAGCTTGCTCGCGCCGGAGTGAAATCGCCCCATGCCCTCTTTGGACTTTATGAGGGAGTTCCACTGACGAAGCGCGGTGCTGGATATGGCATGGTCCCTCCGGACCGAATCACTCTCTTCCAGGGCCCGCTGGAGGCGGCTTGTCATACTCTGGCCATAATCCGAGAACAAGTACGCCGGACAGTCATCCACGAAATAGGCCATCACTTCGGCATGGACGAGGACCACATTCGGGAGCTGGGCTACTAATCAGGTGCAACGCACTTTCGAAGTGCGTTGCACCTTACTTACGAAGTCGTTGTCCTGGAGGTAGAAGCGCCAGGGGACGCTCCTGGCCAACTCATCGGCCTTGATGCCGATGCGCGGGCTGGCCTCGATTTCCTCCGGAGCCACCATCGGTCCTTCCTCGATGAAGAGCACTTTGCTGGTGCAAAGATCCACCCCGTTGAAGCTCCTGTCTATCGCCAGGGCCTGGCAGAGCTTGGCCGGCCCATTGGTTAGTTCCCTATCACGTTTGCCGGAGCGATAGCGGCGCATGATCTCCAGACCCTCCAGTGGTTCCAGAGCTCGGATCAACACTGCGGCAGGGAAGCTCTCTTCCTCGGTTACCACGTTGAGGCAGTAATGCATGCCGTAGATGAAGTAGACGTAGGCGTGACCAGGTGGGTCGTACATCGCCTCGTTACGCAGGGTGCGCCCACAGGCGGCGTGACAGGCGGCATCGTCCTCGCCAACGTAAGCCTCCACTTCCACGATGAGGCCCAAGAGACGCTGGCCATCCACGACCCTCACCAGCCGCTGGCCCAGCAATTCCCGTGCCACCGTCAAGGTTCTTCGCCGGTAGAAATCTCGCCCCAGCCTGCTCATCAGTCCTCCAGGTATTTCAGGCTGTGCACGACTTCCTCACCAAACTGGCCGGCCCTGAGCAATTGAGCGAGATGGCGCAAATCCACCCGTGAGCTCAGGTCGAGGGTCAGGGGAGAGACAGAGACTACCCTGGCCTTCACCAAAGCAAAGATGTCCGAGTCTGGCTCCAGGGCATCGAAGTCCACTCTCGCTTCGTAGTCAATGGTGCTGACCCCCAATGAACTGGGATGGCTGCTTTTGAGGGGATGAAAATACCTCTGCCGCGAGACCCTCGTCAGACGCCAGGGGGTTTGCTCGGTCGCATCCTCAGGCACGTCTATCTTGAGGACGTCTACATCGCGCGGGAGCTCGACCGCGAGGAGATATTGAGCGAAGATCCGGGTAAAGAAGGCTGCTGCTGTAAAGTCCATGTCGTGAGAGAGACTGTAGTGATATTCCTTGGACGTCTCCAGAGAGATGGCTAAGCTGGGTATGCCAAAGACTGCTGCCTCCAAAGCTGCCCCTACAGTCCCGGAGGCGGTGACACTTGTGCCCAGGTTCTCGCCATAGTTGATGCCGGAGATGGCCAGGCCAGGCTTCCTTGGAGCTGCTTCCAGCAAGGCATACAGCACCGCCTGGGCCGGTGTGCCTTCGATCGAGAAAGCGGACACTTTTTGCTCCCTTACGGTGACGTGTTCTTCCTGGACGGGCACGTTTTCCAGGGCAAACGTACTTCGGCCTGCTCCCGTTTGTTGCTGCTTGGGGGCCACCACCAGGATCTCGCCCAGGTCGTGCACAGCCTCCGCAGCAGCCAAGAGTCCCGGCGAATGAATCCCATCGTCGTTAGTGACCAATATCAGAGGTTTGCTTTCCTTTGACACAGGAATTTCTTCTCCATAAAATAACCGATTGCGGTAGCATTATAGCGCACAGCGGCGATTTTGCCACCGAACTGAAATAGGCAAACGAAAAGAGGGAGTCCTTCGGGACTCCCTCTTTTTTTCTTGGCAACGACCTACTCTCCCAGGGGCCTGCGCCCCAAGTACCATCGGCGCTGGAGGGCTTAACTTCCTGGTTCGGGATGGAGCAGGGTGTTTCCCCTCCGCTAGAGTCACCAAGAAAATCTTGATCACAAATAGCACCCTAAAAACTGAACAGAATGATTGGGCTGACTCAATACCGCGTCACACTAGTGAATTAAGCCCTCGACCGTTAGTACCGCTTGGCTGAACACATTGCTGTGCTTACACCTGCGGCCTATCAAACCGGTAGTCTCCCGGCGGTCTTACCCGGTTAGCCCGGTGGGTGATCTAATCTTGGGGCGAGTTTCCCACTTAGATGCTTTCAGCGGTTATCTCTGCCAGACATGGCTACCCAGCAATGCCCCTGGCGGGACAACTGGCACACCAGCGGTCTGTCCACTCTGGTCCTCTCGTACTGAGAGCAGCTCCCCTCAAATCACCTGCGCCCACAGCGGATAGAGACCGACCTGTCTCACGACGGTCTGAACCCAGCTCACGTATCGCTTTAATGGACGAACAGTCCAACCCTTGGGACCTTATCCAGCCCCAGGATGCGATGAGCCGACATCGAGGTGCCGAGCCACGCCGTCGATGTGAACTCTTGGGCGTGACTAGCCTGTTATCCCCGGGGTAGCTTTTATCCGTTAAGCCACGGCCCTTCCACACGGAACCGTGGGATCACTAAGCCCGACTTTCGTCTCTGCTCGACTTGTAGGTCTTGCAGTCAAGCTCCCTTCTGCCTTTACACTCTTTGGCTGGTTTCCATTCAGCCTGAGGGAACCTTTGGGCGCCTCCGTTACCTTTTAGGAGGCGACCGCCCCAGTCAAACTGCCCACCTGGCACTGTCCCCCTGCCGGATTACGGCCAGGGGTTAGGGTCAAAACTTAACCAGGGTGGTATTTCACTGGCGGCTCCACCGAGACTAGCGTCCCAGCTTCTCAGCCTCCCACCTATCCTACACAAGCTAAGCCCTAACTCAATACCAAGCTACAGTAAAGCTCCACGGGGTCTTTTTGTCCTGCTGCGGGTAAGGCGTATCTTCACGCCTACTTCAATTTCGCCGGGTCCCTCGTTGAGACAGTGCCCCACTCGTTACGCCATTCGTGCAGGTCGGAACTTACCCGACAAGGAATTTCGCTACCTTAGGACCGTTATAGTTACGGCCGCCGTTCACCGGGGCTTCAGTTCAGAGCTTCGCTTACGCTAACCCATCCCTTTAACCTTCCGGCACTGGGCAGGCGTCAGCCCCTATACTTCAGCTTACGCTTTAGCAGAGACCTGTGGTTTTGTTAACCAGTCGGCAGGGCCATGTCACTGCGACCCTCAAGGGCTCCGCAAGTTCTTGCTTCACCCTGGAGGGCACTCCTTCTCCCGAAGTTACGGAGTCAATTTGCCTAGTTCCTTAACGAGGGTTCTCCCGATCGCCTTGGTATGCTCTACCCACCTACCTGTGTCGGTTTGCGGTACGGGCACCCGGGACTCAACGCTTAGAGGCTTTTCTTGGCAGTTTGGCTCAACCACTTCCGGCTCTAAGGCACCGCCATCACTCCTCAGGATCAGGCTCCGGATTTACCTGGAGCCGTCATCTCCCTACGAGCTTAGCACCTGAATCCAATAACAGGCTGGTCTACCTTCCTGCGTCCCCCCTTCACTCCTCCCAGGTGGTACGGGGATATTAACCCGTTGTCCATCGCCTACGCCTCTCGGCCTCGGCTTAGGCCCGACTAACCCGACGCGGATTAACCTTCCGTCGGAACCCTTAGGTTTACGGCGAACTTGTTTCTCACATGTTTCTCGCTACTCATGCCGGCATTCTCACTTCTGCACGCTCCACTGCTCCTTACGGTACAGCTTCCACGCCTGCAGAACGCTCCCCTACCAATCGGCTTCCAGCAAATAGCTTATGGCTTATAGCTTAGTGGGCGCAGGAGCATAACTCAACCGCAACCCGCTACAGGCCATGTACTATGAGCGATCCGCCAATCCCGCGGCTTCGGTGCTAGGTTTGAGCCCCGTTACATTTTAGGCGCAGAATCACTTGACCAGTGAGCTATTACGCACTCTTTGAAGGATGGCTGCTTCTGGGCCAACCTCCTGGCTGTCTCGGTAATCCCACATCCTTTCCCACTTAACCTAGACTTGGGGACCTTAGCCGACGGTCTGGGCTCTTTCCCTCTCGACGATGAAACTCATCTCCCACCGTCCGACTCCCAAGCTTGTAATGACGGCATTCGGAGTTTGGTTCGGTTTGGTAAGCTATACGCCCCCTAGCCGATCCAGTGCTCTACCTCCGCCACTCAACGCTTGAGGCTAGCCCTAAAGCTATTTCGGGGAGAACAAGCTATCTCCAAGTTCGTTTGGCATATCACCGCTACCCACAGCTCATCCCACCCTTTTGCAACAGAGAAAGGTTCGGGCCTCCACGAAGTTTTACCTCCGCTTCACCCTGGCCATGGGTAGATCACCTGGTTTCGTGTCTAATCCTTGCGACTGTCGCCCTATTCAGACTCGCTTTCGCTACGGCTCCGGGTGCAACTCCCTTAACCTGGCCACAAAGATTAACTCGCCGGCTCATTCTCCAAAAGGCACGCCGTCAGGCATTCCAGGGGGCGCATAGCGCTTCAACCTGGCATAGCCCTCCGACCGCTTGTAGGCATACGGTTTCAGGTTCTATTTCACTCCCCTAACAGGGGTTCTTTTCACCTTTCCCTCACGGTACTTGTTCACTATCGGTCGCCAAGAGTGTTTAGCCTTGGGAGGTGGGCCTCCCTGCTTCCCACAGGATTAGCGTGCCCCGTGGTACTCAAGGTCAACGACGGGAGTCTGGCCCCTTTCGTCTACGGGGGTATCACCCTCTATGCCTCACCTTTCCAGCGTGGTTCGACTAGAGGCCAGATTTTTGACTCCCTGGGGTCTCCGCAGCAACCCCGGCCGTGCCTTACAACCCCCATCTCACTTCACAGAGCTGCAGCCCTCCATGAGGCAGGTTTGGGCTCTTCCCCGTTCGCTCGCCACTACTAGGGGAATCTCTTTTGATTTCTTTTCCTGAGGGTACTAAGATGTTTCAGTTCCCCTCGTTCCCCCCGCCCAGCCTATTTTATTCAGCTGGGGGTACCCGGGCATTCCCCCGGGTGGGTTTCCCCATTCGGGTATCCTCGGATATAACGCCTGCACACGGCTCCCCGAGGCTTATCGCAGTGTACCACGCCCTTCTTCGGCTCTTGGCGCCAAGGCATTCACCGTACGCCCTTAGTAACTTAATTCATGTGATACGGCAGAATCGAAGTCCTCACATTCTGTTCAGTTTTTAAGGTGCTAAGTGGCAATCATAAGTAGCTTGCCGCCACCCCAGCCTTTGGCGGCTGGCCTCTGACAACCGATCTTCCAGTTAGCACAAGCCAATCGCCAAATCCTGACACAAAAACAGCCTGGCATACCTTGCCAGGCTGTTAAGAAAGCCTCGCTGATATCGCCTTCAACACACCCTATCCAATTCTGGTTTTAGATCTAAGCTCATAAGTCCCTTGTTGTCTTTTATTGATCAGAGTATACCACGATCTCGGAATTTTGTCAAACGCCTCCACCTGAAGAGGTGGAGATGAGGGGATTTGAACCCCTGGCCTCCTCCGTGCAAGGGAGGCGCTCTCCCGCTGAGCTACATCCCCGTGTGGTCCTTGGTCAGATGGTCAGTTGGTCAAAAGCCACAACTAAAATCACTTGACTATCCGACCACGGACCATACGGCCACCTGACCAGATGGGCCTTCCTGGACTTGAACCAGGGACCTTTCCCTTATCAGAGGAATGCTCTAGCCGACTGAGCTAAAGGCCCATTAGCTAACAGTCAATGGCTTATGGCAATAACGCCATAAGCCACCCATTGGCTGGCCACCTTAACAACTGAGAAGTGGTAAGAAGGGGCAGAAATTTGGGAAGACCACAGGTCTGAAAACCTGTGATTGACCTGGGAGCATTTGGTCTGTTGGTCAGTTAGTCCTTGGTCTGATAGTTGGCCTTCTGCCTGACCATCTGACCATACGACCACCCGACCATCTGACCAGTTTTTCTCCCTAGAAAGGAGGTGATCCAGCCGCAGCTTCCGCTACGGCTACCTTGTTACGACTTCGTCCCAGTCACCAGCCCCACCTTCGACGGCTGCCCCCTTTCGGTTAGCTCACCGGCTTCAGGTGTTGCCGACTCCCATGACGTGACGGGCGGTGTGTACAAGGCCCGGGAACGTATTCACCGCACTATGGCTGACGCGCGGTTACTAGCAACTCCACCTTCATGCAGTCGAGTTGCAGACTGCAATCCGAACTGAGACCGGCTTTGGAGGATTGGCTCCGCCTCGCGGCTTAGCTACCCATTGTACCGGCCATTGTAGCGTGTGTGTAGCCCAGGACATAAAGGCCATGCTGACTTGACATCATCCCCACCTTCCTCCGGCTTATCGCCGGCAGTCCCGCATGACACATATAACATACGGCAGGGGTTGCGCTCGTTACGGGACTTAACCCAACACCTCACGGCACGAGCTGACGACAGCCATGCAGCACCTGTGCTGGCTCCCTTGCGGGTCCTCGCCCTTTCGGGTCCGTACCACCAGCATGTCAAGCCCTGGTAAGGTTCTTCGTGTAGCATCGAATTAAACCACACGCTCCGCTGCTTGTGCGGGCCCCCGTCAATTCCTTTGAGTTTTAACCTTGCGGCCGTAGTCCCCAGGCGGGATACTTATCGCGTTAGCTACGGCACGGATGGGGTCAATGCCACCCACACCTAGTATCCATCGTTTACGGCTAGGACTACCGGGGTATCTAATCCCGTTCGCTCCCCTAGCTTTCGCGTCTTAGTGTCAGGAGCAGGCCAGGAGGCCGCCTTCGCCACTGGTATTCCTCCCGATATCTACGCATTTCACCACTACACCGGGAATTCTACCTCCCTCTCCTGCCCTCAAGTGCTTCAGTATTGAACGACCCCTCCCAGTTAAGCCAAGAGATTTCACGCCCAACTTAAAGCACCACCTGCACGCGCTTTACGCCCAATGAATCCGGATAACACTCGTCCCCTACGTTTTACCGCGGCTGCTGGCACGTAGTTAGCCGGGACTTATTCCTGGGGTACCGTCCTTCCTCTTCCCCCAGAAAAGGGCTTTACAACCCGAAGGCCTTCATCGCCCACGCGGCGTTGCTGCGTCAGGCTTTCGCCCATTGCGCAATATCCCTCACTGCTGCCTCCCGTAGGAGTCGGGCCCGTGTCTCAGTGCCCGTGTGGCTGATCGTCCTCTCAGACCAGCTACCCGTCATTGCCTTGGTGGGCCATTACCTCACCAACTAGCTGATAGGCCGCAGGCCCCTCCCGAAGCGCCGGAGCTTTAATCATGAGGCCTCTAACCCTCACGACCACATGGGGTATTAGCCGCCGTTTCCAGCGGTTATCCCCCTCTTCGGGGCAGGTCGCCTACGTGTTACTCACCCGTTCGCCACTATCCCGGTCGCTAGTTGCCAGTTACCGGTTGCTAGCAAGCTAGCTTCCAGTCGCCAGCTTCCAGCTTCCAGGACCGTTCGACTTGCATGTGTTAGGCACGCCGCCAGCGTTCATCCTGAGCCAGGATCAAACCCTCCGTAAAGAGTTGACTTTTGGAACCCAAAATTTTCACGCTGCCTTCTTACCACTCTTCAGTTGTTAAGGTGCTCCCCTCCAAGTAAACTGGATTATAACACGGCTCTGAGAATTTGTCAAATCCATTTGGACGAAAAAAGCCGATGCTTTGACACCGGCAGAGGCAAAAGACCTATCACTTTTCGCGATTCCCCTTAAGCTTTAGACTATTTGCCTCCTTCCTCAATTATTAGATCTTCTCACCATATAGCGAGCGAGATCAGCTTCCTAACTGCACGTATATTATACCAGAAATGAGCTGTTTTGTCAAGGGCCAAAAACGGGTAAACGATGTCCTCTTCTTGACAAAATGGTAAAACTTTGATATACTTATGCATAAGAACATTAGGTATAAACGAGAAGGGATGAACTATGACTCTTTACGATCAGATTCGAAAAGGAAGCACCAGCACGCTGATTCTGTCCTTGTTGAGCGATGAGTCTATGTATGGCTACCAGATCACGCAGGAACTGCAGCGGCGTAGCGAGGGCTATTTCGAGATGAAAGAGGGGTTGCTCTATCCTGCCTTGCACCGCATGGAGCAGGATGGCTTGCTCAAGAGCGAGTGGCGCTCCGTGGCTGGCTCAAGGCGGCGCAAGTATTATTTCATCACCGAGGAAGGCCGCAAGGTGCTGGCCAATTCGGTGGCGGAGTGGACGACGTTCACCGAGAAGCTGATGGGAGTGATCAGAGGGCATGGCCATGTCGAGCCTGAATCTGTACCTGGCTAGGGGTAGAACATGAGCACTGCGGAGATTGACCAAGTATTGGCCCACGTTCAGGCCCAGATGGACCTGGATAGCGAGACCGAACACGAGGTGCTGGAGGAGATCCGCTCCCACCTGGAGGAGGCGGTGGCAGCGGCCCAGGCCCAGGGGCTGGACGAACAGGCTGCGCTGGCGGAGGCAGCGGCCCGCTTCGGCGTGGAGGAAGCTGGCGTTGAGCTACAACAGGTTCACGCTGGCTGGGGCACCGCCGACGCCGTCATCGCCGCCGGGCTGCCAGTGGTGTGCGCCCTGGTGCTGCGCTGGCTGGTCTTCGCCCCCGACGGCACCGCCCTGGGCTGGCCGCAGTTGCTCACCCGCCCCACCTTCTGGGTGATAGCGGCCGCGGCCCTGCTGGTGCCTTTGCTCAAGTTTGGCCGTTGGCGCTATGCCCTGATGACCTGGGCCTTCTTCTGGGCTATCACCGTCGTCTTCTCTACCTGGCCTGCCCTGCGCTGGTAACAACACTTCTGGAGGTGTCTTTATGAAAGACCTGGCTATCATCGAAACCATCCTTCGCAACCGGTATCACTACTTCAACGAGATACGCGAGGGCATCGGCCTGCCGGGAAAAATGCGGGCCATGCTGGTCTCCAGCATCGCCTTCCTGGCCCTCTACGGGGCGGTGATGGGCTCCACCCATAGCCTGTGGCAGGCCCTCAGCTCGGCCGCCAAGCTGCCCATCCTCTTCCTGGCCACCCTCATCGTCTGCTCCCCGACCCTGTACTTCTTCAACGTCCTCTTCGGCTCCAAGCAGAGCCTGACCCAGAACATGGCCCTCATCCTGACGGCCATCACCGTCACGGCGGTGTTGTTGCTCAGCTTCGCCCCCATCACCCTTTTCTTCCTGCTGACCACCAGCCATTACCAGTTCTTCAAGCTACTGAACGTGGGCGTCTTCACCATCGCCGGCAGTATGGGGGTGGTCTTCCTCGGCCAGGGGATGCAGGTGATTGCGGCTTCAGGTAAGGAGGGGGTCAGCGCCCGCCGCATGGTGCTCCGTCTCTGGATCCTGGTCTACGCCTTTGTGGGCAGTCAGATGGCCTGGACGCTGCGGCCTTTCATTGGGGCTCCCAGCATGAAGTTCGAGTTGTTTCGTCAGCTCGGCGGCAACTTCTACGCCAACGTCCTGGTCAGCATCGGTGAGATCCTGGGCTTCTTGGTGGTGAAATAGGAGGCGGTATGGAATCAACGAATCAGCGAATCGGCGAATCAGCGAAGCCGGAGCCTTCCGCCACGGAGCAGATTCTGGACCTGCTGTTGGAGGCTTTACTGGAACGGCAGGCCATCTGCCAGACCCAGGAGAAACCCGGCCCGAGCCCAGGGCCTCCACCTTCCCCCGCCCCGCAGCCAACGGCGGAGCCTTCGGCGCCGGAGCTCATTGCCGCTGCCAGGCCGACCGGGGAACCTGAGCCCGGCGAGGAGGGCTGGACACCTCCACCATCGCTGCCCAGCATCAACCTGGGACGCACCCTGGGCCGTCTGCTGCTGGCCCTGGTGGCGCTGCTGGTGGTGATCAACGTCCCCATCAACCGCTACGGCACCGGCCTGGCCCGCATCATGCCCGACACTGCCTCTCTGGTCATCCGTGATGGTCTGGTGCTCAAGGGCAGCGGCACGGACATATACGTCCTGCAGGACGACAAGCTGCGCTGGATCAGCAGCCTGGAGGCGTTCGAGTTTTTCGGTTACCGCTGGGATCAGGTTCACGTTGTTGATGACAGCTTCCTGGAGAAATTCGAGAAGGGCTGGCCCATCCACGTGCTCCTTAGATGCCAGGGCAGCCCTCACATCTACGCCCTGGAGGACGGTCAGAAACGCTGGATCAAGGACATTCTCACCTTTGAGGCCGAGGGATACGTGTGGGGGGACGTGAAACTCGTCACCTGCGATTACCTGCGCAGTCTACCCGACGGCCCGCCCATCCCCGAAGACGCCGGCCCACCGCCGCAGCCGTAGGGTGGTGGGTGGCAGATTGGAGGTGGATTTGAGCCGTAGCTATCTAACGACAATAGAAGCTGCGCTGGGCCAACTCGACGAGGCCCGGCGACGGGAGATCGTGGCTGAGATCAGCGGCCACCTTGAAGATAAAGCCCGCTGGCTGATGCTGCGTGGGCTTTCGAAGGAGGCAAGCATGGAACAGGCAATGGAAGCGTTGGGTGATCCGGCCGAGGTGGGCCGGGAGTTGAAGCAGGTGCACGGCGGGGTGACGAGGCGAGACGCATTGCTGGCAGCATTGCCGCCGGTGCTCCTCGGCCTGAGCATCGCCATTCCCTTACTGCTCAGAGCGCCCCTGAGCCGGTTGGTGGTCGGCGGCCCGACGCCCGTCCATTACAGCCCCGGCATCATCACGGGAGGGATGGCGGTCGGCATCGGCGCGATGGCGCTGGCCGCGCTGATCCTGGTGATCGGCGGCGTGGTCGCCGTGGCGCGGCGGCTGCCGCTTTGGGGAACCACCTGGGTCGGAACCACGGTCATGGTCATCGTGTTTGCGCTAATGGTTGCCGCCGACGACCTGCCGTACCTCGTGTCCCCGGTGATTGACGTGCTGATCATGATGGCTCTGTTGTTGCTGTTAGGGGCAGCGCTGGGGGCAGTTGGTTGGCGTGGGCCGTCGCTGGGCGGACTGGCCGGGCTGAGCACGACCATGATCCTCAGCCTGGTGGTGGTCTCCTGGGCCTCAAACCCTCCCATCAATCGTCTGGACGTTGGGCTACTGGTTGGGCCGCTGGGTCTGCTCTACGGCGGGTTGATATATGGCTTCGTGGCCGGGCCGCCAGCGCGGCGGGCGGCGTTGCTGGCCGTCGGTGGACTCCTCTGCCTGGGGACGATGTGGGGCGTCGAGTACGGCGTCTTCTGGCAGTGGCGGGTGAGCCACGGCCAGACCGGACAGCCCTTGATCCTGCTGGCAGTCGGCGTGGCACTATTGGCTTTCGGCCCGGCGGTGGGGCTGGTGGCCCAAAGGCTGCGGCCGCGGGCGGCGTAGCGAATACGGGAGAAGCCAGAGCAATGACAGAAGCTATAAACGATGCGGTCTATCGAGATCGCCGTCCGATTCTTGCTGTCATCGGAGGTCTTCTACTACTCATCGGTATAGCCGCCGCTTTGTTGGGGCCAGTCGAAATGTATTGCTTCTACCTCTTTTCTGAGGGTGGACGTTTTCACTACGAAGGCTTTGGATTTGGCTCTTTCATGTTTGGCAACATCGCCAGTCAAATCATCGGTTATTATCTCATCGCCATGGTGCTCATTCCCCTGGGTTACGGGCACCTGAAAGTACGCCGTTGGGCCAGAACCCTTGCTTTGACCTTGATCGGATTCTGGCTGGTGGTCGGTGTGCCTTTGATCGTCGTGTTCTCGTTTGTGGCAGTTACGGCCAAGGATCTGTCTCTAGCGGCAGTCCTGATCATGCTCGTCGCGCTGGCGTTGTCCTATCTGGTAGTCCCAGGCTTGCTCATTTGGTTCTACCGGAGCCGACACGTCAGGTTGACCTTTGAGACCAAAGACCCGAAGACCTATTGGGTGGAGCGATTCCCGATACCCGTGCTGGTACTGTGTTCTTTGTATCTATTTTACGTCGTCGTGCTGCACATCCCCATCTTGTTCAACGGCATCTTCCCGCTTTTTGGCGTCTGGCTCGTTGACTTTCAGGGGATCCTTCTACTTGACATCTTGATAGCCTGTTTGGCCTGTCTCACCTGGGGTACATTCAGGTTGCGAACCTGGGCCTGGTGGGGTTCTGTGATCTACTTCGGCCTGCTCACATCCTCCTCGATGCTGACCCTTTGCAGGTCCAGTCTGTCCGACATCTTGTCCAGGATGAAGTTTGCGCCAACGGAAATGGAGGCTTTACAAGGATTGCCGTTTCAAGGTGGGCTTATGGCAGCATTCATCGGAATACCGCTGCTCCTTACTCTGGGGTTGATTATCCTCTCGAAACGGCACTTCAGGACAGAGGGCAGGCTGTAGTCACTGGCGCGATTAAGAGCAAGAGCGGGAGGTCTGAATTGCCTTCCGCTTTTGCTTCTCGGACTGAGCATCGTACTGGTGGTTGACCTGCAAGGGCTTCTGGTGTATAATGTTGAGCAACAATTGCAAGGTTGGTTTTGTCGTATCATTTGGCAGACCTTTTGTTGAATTGGGAATCTCTTCCCCATAATTCTACAGGTACCTGCCATATGGCATAATTATAGATAGGCAGCTTGGATATCTCTTCTTTGGGGTGAATGAATACTATGGGCTTAGAATATCCTCTACCAAATAGGAATACTATTAATTTGGGCTTGCCCACCTTTACTCTCGATGTTAATCAAGTTGCACTCCGACCACCAGCAGAATTGAGTTCGGACTATCAAGGTCTCTTGTGTTTGGAGTGGAACTATTTCGAGCCGTATTCTGTCGAACTGTGTGTCACGCCACAGACCTCATTGGAGATAACACAGGGCATTCCTTTGTCTGAGTTAGGTTCTGTAGCCCATCAGCGATACCTAAAATCGGAGCTATATAAAAGTCGCCCACCACAAGCGACCCTTAACCTTTTGATTCCGGAAGTCAACGAGCTTTGGACCGACATGAGGCATAACCTCTTTCCAACCGTGGCAGACGAACATCTTGCTCCAGGTCAGATTGCAGATGTAAATCAGATCTTCTGGCATACCATTTCGTCGGGTTCAACTGCAATTAACTCGGTGTTCGTGACGCTCGATGGTAATTTTCTCAACCATGCAGGGGATTTCCAATTCAGATATGGTGTTTCAATAACTACTCCCAATAATGCTTGGGCATCATCAGAATCGGAATACAGTCTGACAAACCCTACGGATACTCAGCTTAACGAACTATGGAATAGCCAGCAGGAACTCTTCTTGCGGATACAGAGGGCTTCTTATTAGGGATGTATTTCGGCTTCGCTTTTCGGATGGGACATCGCGCTGGTGGTTGACCTGCAAGGACTTCCAATGATAATATCGAGCAACAAGGGTGTGAGCGGCTTGTGTCCCGGCTCGTCGGCCGAGACCGCTGTCATGGCCAACTGCCCAGCTCGGATAGCCTCTGGCTGAGAAAGCCAGGGAAAGCACACTTCCTTGACCAGGTTGGTGAGGGCCTCGGCCTCGAACTGGGAGCAGCCCGGCCCTTCCTTGGCCCGCATGATGAAGACCTGATCGAGGGGCTTGACGGTTAAGCGATTCAGGTGTTCGTGTTCCGGTTGTCGTATCGTTTGGCAGACCTCCTGTTGAATTGGGGATCTCTCCCTCATATTCTTTCTACAGGTTCCTGCCATATATCAATTGAAAGTTATTTGTTATTAGTGAAGAAGATGAGCAAACCTTCTACCTCAACCAACTCATCTTCATATATTACCCTGATTGCTAATTTGCCATCAGGCCGCCTTCAGGGTAAGATATGGGGCAATTCACCCGTTCCGACCTGGAGGTTGCCATGGATGACACTTTCATCATCACCATTTATGTCATTTTCGCGGAGA
>Ga0265595_1000404_pt1 | contig 39985 bp, 26 predicted proteins | sample saktaG_15_FD_190148 | JGI IMG/M metagenome (GOLD analysis project Ga0265595, IMG submission 190148) | Saline water microbial communities from Sakinaw Lake, British Columbia, Canada - sak_2013_06_06_50m | ecosystem: Environmental > Aquatic > Non-marine Saline and Alkaline > Saline ...
AGAAACCTTATTGGGGCGAGTAAGGATAGCTGGGAGCATCTTCACCTCCGGGAAATTGAGTTGTCTGCTCCGCTATTTTACTCGATTTGGCACTCTTGTGGAAGAATCTGAATTACGAAAGGCTCTCCACCCGCGGACGGGAGCCTACCTGTGCGCCGCCTCGTACGTCTACGCGGTGGGGGTCGAACTGGCCCACGCCTGGGGCGTGCCCACCCTGGCCGGCACCTTTGGCGGGGATGCTCCACAGCCTGGCTGGGAGATGAGGGATGGTGTTGGCATCATGCTGTGCGCGCTGTGTGGGGCGGAGACGGGGAGCGGGATGGGGCTGCTAAAGGGCAGCACGGTGCTCTATCCTGAGGCCATGGTGCTGGATACAGACGTCTACCACCACGTCCGCGAGGATCTCGCGGGCCTCGACACCAGCCAGGAGGAGTTGGCGCTGGACGTGATCGAGGCTGTGGGGCCACGCGGACACTTTCTCCATCATCCTCACACTCGCGACCACTTCCGCCAACTTTGGTTCTCCGACCTGACCGCTCAGCCCACCCGAGGAGGTGACTACCGCGACCCCATTGAGGTGGCCCGCGAAAAGACGGACTGGATTCTGGAGAATCACCACCCGGAGCCGCTGGAGGAGGCGCAAAAGGCCGAGATAGACAACATTCTCCAGGCAGCAGAGCGTGAACTGAATCCGGGAACTCGTAAATCCGGAAACACGTAGATTCGTAAACTGGCCTGCGAATCCACGAATCCACGAATTTACGAGTCTACCAACCAAGGAGCAAGCCATGAGAACGCTGTTACAAGTTCTTTCCGAAGACGAGCGGACGCAGGTGCACGAGCGTACGCTGAGCATCCTGGCCAATACGGGCCTGCGGGTAGACACTGCCTGGGGGCGTCAGATTCTCAAGGACGCCGGGGCGGAGGTAGACGAGAGCACCAACATCGTGCGCTTTCCGCGAGCCCTGGTTGAAGAGTCGCTTCGACTGGCGCCCAGAGAGTTCACCCTGGGGGCGCGCCGGCCGGGATGGGACCTGCATACGAACAGCGGGGATTGCACGCTCCTCGTGGACGGCGAGGCCATATTTGTCCTCGACCGGAAGACGGGGGAGCGCCGGCCCGGTATGACTGACGACTGGCTGGCGGCGACCCGTCTGATAGATGCCCTGGACGAGGTCGGCATCTACTGGGCCATGATCGAAGCCAGTGACCGTGGCGACACGATGGCCGACTTCGTCGGATACCTGCGGGATGTCTTCCGCAACTTTTCCGGGCACGTGCAGGATGCCACCGACAGCCCTGAGCACGCGCCGTGGCTGCTGGAGGTGTTGCAGGTGGTCTTTGGCGACCAGGAAACCATCCGCCATCAGCATCCACTGTCGTTCCTGCTGTGTCCACAGTCGCCGCTGGTCATCGAGGGGCCGTATACCGATGCCTACCTGGCGCTGCTGGGGTGGGACATCCCGGTGGCCGTCATGCCCATGCCGCTGATGGGCGCCACGGCCCCCGGCAGCCTGATCGGCACCACCGTGCTGGGGAACTGCGAGGTGCTGGCCATGCTGTGCCTGGTGCAAGCGGGCGCGCCGGGAACGCCGTTCATTTATGCCCCCGCCCTGGCGACTATAGACCCACGCTCCGGGCGCTACAGCGCCGGCGCAATGGAGAGCGGGCTGATGAGCGCCGCCGCCGTCGAGATGGCCCGCTATTATGGATTGCCGGTGGAGGGTACGGGCGGAGGGACGGATCACCACATCCCTGGCATTCAGGCCAGCTACGAACGGGCGTTGAGCAGCCTGCTGCCGGTGCTATCCTGGCCGGACATCCTGGTTGGCCCTGGCTTGCTGGGCGGCTCAATGATCCTCAGCCTCGAACAACTGCTGATTGACGTTGAGGTCTTCAGAATGTGCAAACGGGCTCGTCAGGGCATCGCCTCCGACGAGGACAAATGGCTGGAGGACGTGATTCACCGCATCGGGCCGGGTGGCAACTTTTTGGGTGAACGCTCCACGGTGAGGGGTGCCCGTGGGGGCGAGTGGTACGTCAGCCAGCTTGGCTGGCACGATACCTTTGAAGCGTGGGAGGCGGCCGGCCGGCCCACTCTGCTCGAAGAAGCCCGCGAGAAAGTGGACCACATCCTGGCGACTCACCAACCGCTGCCTCTCAATGGGGACGTCGAGCAGGAACTCGACCGCATCCAGAAACGCGCCCAGATGGAGGCTTCACGTGGCTGAGCACGTTCACGACTGCATCGTGGTCGGTGCAGGGCCAGCGGGCGCGGCAGCCGCGCTGCAACTGGCCCGCGATGGACTCGACGTGGTTGTCTTCGAGCGCGGGAAACGGCCCGGCGAGAAAAACGTGATGAGCGGAGTCCTCGTCACCCGCAAGCTGCACGCCCTCGTCCCCGACTTTCGCCAGCGAGCCCCCTTGCAACGCTGCATCACTGAGGAGATCGTATGCATCCTGGGCGAAGACGAGGTGCTGCGCCTGCCCGCAATACGCAACTACCACCGTCTCTCGCACCCTCATCCGGGCTTCACGGTGTTCCGCTCCGAGTTCGACGCCTGGTTTGCACAGGAGGCAGTGGATGCCGGCGCGGAGCTAATCCCCGCCACGCTGGTCGAAGACCTGATGTGGGAGAATGGGCGGGTGGCGGGGGTGCACACCCGGCGGGGCGACCTGCGGGCGCGGGTGGTGGTCGGCGCGGACGGGGTGAACTCGACGGTGGCGGAAAAGTCGGGCCTGCGCTCCCCACCGCAGCCTGCCGAGGTCTCATTGATCGTGCGCCAGGTGCTCGACCTGCCCGCCGAACAGATCGAGGAACGTTTCGCCCTGCAGCCAGGTGAGGGAGTTATCCTGCAATTCGGCGGCCTCGTCTCCGGCGCTCCCCCCGTTCCCCCCAACTTTGGGGGGGCAGGGGGGCGGCCAGGGGGGCAGAGCGCGTACTATACAGAGCTCTATACGAACCGGGATTCGCTCTCTATGACTGCTGAGGTGCCGCTCGACGTGCTACAGGCATGTGGTGTTCCTCTTTACGACGTCTTGTCGGCACGCGAGCGCCACCCGTACATCGCCCGCCTGATCCAGGGGGCGAAGCTGCGCGAGTACCAGGCGCATCTCATCCCCTGGGGCGGCGTAGATGACCTGAGTTGCCTGTATGGAGACGGCGTGCTGCTGGCAGGTGACGCGGGCAAGTTCACAACCGAAGACGGAGTGGGATCCTGGCCAGCGATGGCCAGCGGGGCCGCAGCGGCCCTCGTCGTGAAGTACGCCTGCGAAAAGGGCGATTTCTCCAGGACCACGCTGGCTGTCTATCGAGACTTTCTTGATGAAGAAGGGCTGATCGAAACGCAGCGAGAGGCTCGCCAGGCCTGGCAGCACGAAGGATGGTATGGCAAAATCCGACGCCGCTATCCGGACCGTCTGCTCCGCATTGCCAGGCGCTATTCCGACGGCTGGGTGATAGGAGAGGGAGAGCACCCCTATTCCCTATGGGGCGAGCTCTATCACAGCCTGGTTAAGCCTGTGGCCCCCTGGTACGTCCGCTGGCCGCTGGGATTGGCCACCTGGGTAGACACCCTTCGCTGGCGCAGGCAGGGCCGTAGTAGCGATTTTAGTCGCTTTGGCTCCGTCATGGACGACTAAAGTCGTCACTACAGGAGAAATCACCAACTCCCACATAGGGAAGACGCTGATGGAAGCCCACCTGGATGCAAAACTGGCCACATTGATCAGCAAGCCCGATCCCGAACCGCACATCGTGGTCCAGACAGAGCTGTGCCTGGCGTGCGAGGGACGCCCCTGCACCATCGTCTGCCCGGCCGAGTTGTACTGGTGGGAAGGCAATCTGGTGCACAATTGCGAAGGCTGTCTGGAATGTGGTTCGTGTCGAGCGGTCTGCCCTCACGGAGCCATCACCTGGCGCTATCCGCGCGGGGGATATGGCGTGCGCTACCGTTGGGGCTAGCCAACCGCCAAACGAGGAGCAACATGCCTAACGGATGTGGTTTATCCGCGCTATCATTTCCCCGAGTTCAAGTGAGCGGAGGGGCCTTTGAGCGCGGTCAGCAATATGGCGCGCAGGCCTCGCAACGTATCAGGCGCAACGTGGAGGTCTATCGAGAGATCTTCAAGCACTATGCCGGATGGGACTGGCAGAGGGTCGTCGAGCATGCGCAGACCTACGCGCCGGCTATCGAGTCCTACCGTGCGCATTTTCTCGACGAAATGCGCGGCATCGCCGATGGCGCAGGCCTGTCTTTTGGCGACATCCTGGCGCTGAACGTGCGCACAGAGATCATGTTCGCTGCCGTGGCCCGCGCCGCGGCCCACGAGTGCACGGCCTTCGTGGCCCTCCCCGAAGCTACTGCCGACGGGCATACTCTCGTTGGACAAAACTGGGATTGGAAACCAGCAGCCTCCGAAACCGTCGTCATACTGGAGGCCGAGACCACTGAGGGGGCCAGCTTCGTCACCGTGGTCGAGGCAGGCCTGCTAGCCAAGACCGGCCTGAATTCAGTCGGCATCGGTTTGGTCACCAACGCATTGGTGACGGATCAGGACAAGGGCAAGCCGGGCGTGCCATACCATGCCATCCTGCGCGGCATCCTGGAAGCCGAGACAATGGCCGACGCGCTGAGCGCTATCACGTACCATCCACGAGCATCGTCGGCCAACTACCTGATCGCCCATCGTGAGGGGGAGGCCATCAACGTCGAAGCCGCGCCGGGAGACTATTCGCGGGTGTTCATGGCTTTCCCAGAAGATGGCGTCTACGGCCACGCAAACCATTTTGTCTGTCCCGGCTTCGACCTCAAGGATGTGGAGATCTGGAATGGGCCTGGTAGCCTCTTCCGTCACCGCCGTATGAATCGCTTTCTTGCACAGCACCGCGGCGACTGCGACGTGACAGCGCTAAAGGAGATGCTGGCTGATCACTTTGACCTGCCTAACTCTATTTGCTCTCACCATGACCCACGGTTTCCGCAGGTAGAACAGTACGCCACCATCGTTTCGATCATCATGGACCTGAATACCGCCGTTCTGTGGTTGGCCGACGGCAACCCGTGCCAGACCCAGTATCAGCAGCTACACACCAATCTATACCAATGAGGAGACTCTATGTTCAACAATGACCTTGCGCTCTGCAATGCCGTGCCAAACTCCGTTTGGCCTATCATCACCATGAATCCGCAACAGCCCCGAGCCGAAGCGCTGGCGGTGCGCGATGGCCGCATCGTCGCCGTGGGGACGTGGGAAAACGTGGCGCCCCACGCTGAGGGCATGACGATGCTCGATTTGACCAGCAAGACAGTGCTGCCCGGTCTCATTGACACCCACGCCCACTTTCTTTGGACGGCCCTGAGCCTGGCCGCGCTGGATGTGAGCAGCGCCAGCGATCACGCTGCTTTGCAAGCCGTCATCCGCCAGGCCATCGCCGACACGTCTTCAGGCGAAATGATCCTGGGCATGGGCTTCACCGAGTACGCCCTGGACACCGCCAGGTTCAGCCCCATCATCGAAGCCCTGGACGCGGTCGCCCCAGACAATCCGGTGTACCTGATAGGCGTCACCGGGCACACCTCCGCCGTGAACACCCGTGGCCTGGGACTCCTGGCTGCACCCGAGGGCACACCCGGTGTGATGTGCGATGCCGCCGGGTGGCCTAACGGCCTGCTGTCGGACGAAGCCAACAACCTGGCATTCGACAGGTTCAACGAGCATTTTGGCGCGGACGAAAAGGCTGCCGAGATGGTTGCCCTGGCGGCGGAAAAGGCCCACGCGGTGGGCATCACTACCCTGCACGCGCTGGAGGGTGGACTCACTGGCAACGACGAAGCAGTAGAGGAGTTCCTGGCCGCCATGCCCAGCCTGCCGCTGCGCTTGGTGCTCTACTACCAGACGATGGACGTGGACAGGGTGGTTGAGCTGGGACTGCCCCGCATCGGCGGCTGCATTCTGCTGGACGGCGACGTCGGCCCGCACACCGCAGCCCTGTCCGAGCCTTATGCCGACGCTCCCGATTGCTATGGCAAGTTGTATCACAGCCAGGAGGAGATTGACGCTTTCGTGCTCAGGGCGCACGAGGCGGGGTTGCAGGTGGCCATGCACGCCGTCGGCGACGCGGCAGTGGAGCAGGCCCTCAATGCCTACGAAAAGGCGCTGGCTACCCACCCCTGCGACGACCACCGCCACCGAATCGAGCACTGTGAGGTCATCCGGGAAGAACAGATCCAGCGGGCTCAACGGTTGGGGGTGGCCCTGGCTATCCAGCCGCCTTTCAACCACTACTGGCCCCACACCGAGTATTACCCCACCCTGGGAGAGGAGCGCGCCTGGAAAGCCGATCCCGTGCGTACCCTGATGCGCCCAGGATTGCTGGTCGCCGGCGGCTCCGATAGCACCGTCACGCCGCTGGGCCCGCTGATCGGCGTGCACGCTGCCGTTAACCACTCCAATCCAGCCGAGCGAGTGAGCGTCCAGGAGGGGCTGGAGCTCTACACCATCAACGCGGTCCGCATTGCCTTTCAGGAGGCAGATCGAGGCTCGCTGGAGGTGGGTAAGTTGGGCGATTTCGTTGTGCTGGGTGAACATCCCTTTGAGGTCGAGCCGGATCACATCAAAGACATCCCTGTGGAGATGACTGTGATCGGCGGGGATATTGTCTACCAACGAGCCCAGTAGACCCAAGACCGGTCTGAGGGGATTGCGGATCTCTGGGAGTTTGCGTGGATGACGTGTCGGAGTTCCGAACTTGTTCGGGTTTGCCGCGCCACCGTCCCAACGAGTTGGGGACTCCAACACCTCGACCCTGTGAAACCCCAAAGATTCGGGATTGCAAGCTTGTACTGAGCGAAGCCGAACTATCCCCGGTTAGACACGATCAACCAGATGGGAATGTACCTTGTTTCGAGGGGATTCGTACCGAGAAGTCTTCGCCAACCAGGATTTCCGCGCCCTGTGGCTGGGGCAAGCCTTCGCTCACCTGGGGCAGTCCATCGCCTACGTAGCGGTGGCTCTCTACGTGTACGAGCTCACCGGGTCGGCGCAGGAACTCTCCTTTGCCTTGGCCCTGCAATTGCTGCCCTGGGTAGTGATTGGCCCTGTGGTCGGGTTGCTGGCGGACCGCCTGGAGCGCAAGAGGGTGCTGGTGACCGCCTACCTGGTCCAGACCAGCCTGGTAGCCCTGCTGCCCTTCAGCTCCACTCTGGGGCAAGTCTATGCCCTGGTCTTCCTGAGCAGCTTGTTGGTTCCAGTGGCCGAAATCGTGCGGGCTGCGGCCCTGCCCGCCGTCACCGGACAGAAACTGTTTGTGCGGGGCTCGTCCCTGAACATCGTAGCCTACAACGCGGCCAACGTCGTCGGCCCTCTCCTGGGGGGATTGCTGGTCAGTCTGGTGGGAGCCAGGCCGACCTTCTTCGTGGCCGTGGGTTGCTTTCTGGCAGCCACCGTTTTCTCCCTGAGGGTGGTCATCCCCAGCCCAGCGATGGGGAACCGGGGGAGTCTGGGATGGCAGATGCTCTGGCGCGACCTGAGGGAGGGGATGCGAATCCTGGTCGGGACCCGGGTGTTGCGCTATCTGGTGCTGTTGAACTGCATTTCATCCCTGGGCTGGTCTGCCCCCAACGTGGCTGCTGTCGTCTACCTGACTGATATCCTGGGTCTGGGTGGGCGGGAGTACGGGTTGTTGCAAGGAACCATCTCCCTGAGTATGGCCCTGGGAGTCTACGTTCTGGGCCGCTACGCCCGCATATTGCCACGGCAGCATCTCCTGGTGGGAGGAGTGGTACTTGCCGGTCTGGCCTACGTGTCAGTGCTGGGAAAGCCGGGGCTGGCTCTCCTGTTGTTTCTGTGGTTCACCAGCGGGATAGGTTGGGGAGCCAATTGGTTGATGGACAACACCCTGTGGGCCGAAGCCACACCCGACGAGGTGCGAGGGCGTGTCTACAGCCTGGCCGAGGCGGTTGTCTGCCTGGCCGAGGTGGTCGCGGCCCTGCTGGGCGGCTGGCTGGTCAATCTCCTGGGGCCTGTCCAGGCCCTGGCCATCATGGGGGGAAGCATCGGCCTGGGGGCCATCGCCCTCTCCGCCCTGACCGGAGGCTACAGAGCCGTGGCCGATTTTGACAAGGGGTAAACATTCATCCCTCCCTCCCAGGGAGGGGCTGGGGGGGCCGCAAACAGGCAAGATTCCCTGAGAATTTGGCTCATTTCGACCTTCGAAGTCCCACCCCCACCCCAGCCCTCCCCCTGTGAGGGAGAGGGAGCGAACAACCACGAGAAAAGAAAGGAGTGAACCATGAAAGTGCTATCCCTGGGCGGCGCTGGCGCCGTCTGCCAACACGCCACACGTGACCTGGCCGAGTTCTCCGACTTCGGCCAAATCGTCATCGGCGACTACAACGTCGCCGCGGCCGAGAAGCTGGCCACCGAAACCGGCGATCCACGGGTAAAAGCTCTCAAAGTGGACGCCGAGGACTACGATGGGCTGGTCAGGCTGTTCAAGGGTTTTGACGTGATCCTCAACGGCCTGCCCTGGAAGTACGACCTGGCCGTGACCCGGGCTTGTGTCGAGGCTGGTGTCAGCGGCCTGGACGTCTCTACCGAGGAGACCCAGTGGGATTACGACGCGGCCGCCAAAGAGAAAGGCATCGTCTTCATTCCCGGGGTCGGTGCCACTCCCGGCATCACCAACGCCATGGCCCGGCGGGGGGCGGATCAACTGGACGAGGTGGACGAGATCCAGATCAACTTCGCCGCCTTTCGCTGTCCGGCTCCCGCCCCCGGCTTGCTCATCACCTTCCTCTGGGAATTCCATCCCGGAATCGAGGAGCGGCTGTACTACAAAGACGTCGAGTTCCACCTGGCTGGCCCCTTTGAGGGTCTCAAGACGGTGAACTTCCCCGGCCCCATCGGCGAGCAGGAAGTCTGTTACATCCCCCACCCGGAGACGCGCACCATGCCCAAGAGCCTGGGGGCCAAGGCCGTATCGGTGCATGGTTGCTTCCCGCCCCACGCCATGCGGCTGGCCAGGGCATTGCTAGAAGCGGGCTTTTACAACGAAGGTAAACTCACCGTCAAGGGGATCGAGACCACAGCGTTTGAGATGGTGTATGAGTTGCTCCTCCAGTTGCCGGCCAGCAAAGAGACTCCGTTGTGGGCCTACGGCCTGGTGGTGGAAGTCCACGGCAAGCGTGACGGACGCAACGTTAAGATTAAGCTCTGGAACCGTCACCCGCCGATGGAGGAATGGGGCGGCAAGGCAGCCTACTACAAGAACATCGCCATCCCGCTGAGCATCGGCGCGCAGATGATCGCGCGGGGCGACGTCAAAGTGAGGGGCGTCGTGCCCCCGGAGACGGCCCTTGATCCTGACATCTTCTTCGCCGAGCTGCGTCGGCGGGGTATCGAGATCCACGAGCTGGTGGAGGAGTATCACGTGGTAGGGAATGGGTAAATTCGTGGGTTCGGAAACTGGTCTGCGAATTTACGAATCTACGAATCTACCACTTTGACTTTTCCGCACGATGCGGTATAATGGCTGACTATTGAGGACAGGGTTCATGGCAGAATATGCGGTCGAGTTGAGGGAGGTCAGCAAACACTTCGGCCCGGTGGTGGCCGTAGACACGGTGTCGCTATCCATTGGCGATGGCGAGTTCTTCTCCCTTCTGGGACCGTCGGGGTGCGGGAAGACCACGACCCTGCGGCTCATCGCCGGCTTTGAATTGCCGACCCAGGGGGACGTTTACATTGACGGGCAGTTGCAGGGGGAAACCCCGCCCTACCGCCGGCCGGTGAACACCGTCTTCCAGAACTACGCACTCTTTCCCCACATGACTGTCTTTCAGAATGTCGCCTTCGGGCTGGAGATGCAAAAGGTGCCGAAGGAGGAGATCCGTCAGCGTGTTCTGGCGGCGTTGGAGATGGTGCAGTTGCCGGGGATGGAGAACCGCAAGCCCGATCAACTGTCCGGTGGGCAGCAGCAGCGGATAGCCCTGGCCCGGGCGCTGGTCAATCGCCCCAAGGTGCTGCTGCTCGACGAACCCCTCGGCGCCCTCGACCTCAAGTTGCGCAAGGCGATGCAACTGGAGCTGAAAGCCCTCCAGCACCGGGTGGGAATCACCTTCATCTACGTGACCCACGACCAGGAGGAGGCGCTGACCATGTCGGAGCGCATCGCGGTGATGCACAAGGGGCGGGTGCTCCAGATGGGGCCGCCGGCGGAGATCTACGAGCAACCCGCCGACCGCTTCGTGGCCGACTTTATTGGCGAGACCAACTTCCTGGAGGGGCGGGTGAGTGAGGTTCGTGCGGGGGAGGTTACCGTATTGGTGGACGGTGCGCTGGAAGTGCCTGTCCCGGCTACCGCCAACGTGGTGGGCGGCCAGCAGACCACCCTGGCCATCCGGCCCGAGAAGATATCGCTCCACGCTTCCCCACATGACCTTCCGGCGTTGCCGGGGAGGATCGAGGAGGTGATCTACATCGGTACCGACACGCGCTACCTGGTGCGGCTGACGGAGCAGACCATGGTGATGGTACGGGAGCAGAACTTGGGCGCGGGCGACATGGTCCGCTTTCACACGGGACAGCCGGTGTACGTCTCCTGGGTGTTCGGCTGCGCCCGATTGCTGACAGAGTAGGAGCCACCGATGACCCGAACCTCCCGACGACAGACCTGGCGCTTGCTGTTTCTCATCTCTCCCAGTCTCTTCTGGCTCATCGTGTTCTTTTTCCTACCCCTCATCCTGGTCTTCGCCATCAGTTTCGGCCAGCGGGGGACTTATGGGGGAGTGAAATGGGTGCTAAACCTGGAGAACTACCTGCGCTTCTTCGACCCTCTTTACCTGCGCATCTTTGGCCGGAGCGTCTTCATCGCTTTGGCCACCACGGTGATCTGCCTGCTGGTGGGGTATCCCCTGGCCTACTTCATCGCCAACCGCCCGCCTCGGTGGCGCAACGGCCTGCTGTTATTCCTGATGATTCCCTTCTGGACGAACTTCCTGGTGCGCACCTATGCCTGGTTGTTGTTGCTGCGAGACGCGGGATTGATCAACCTCTTCTGGACCGGTCCGCTGCACAACTTGTTAGCACAGTTGGCGCTGGTCGTGCCCTTGCCCATCTGGGGTCCTCTGCTGAATGTGACCTCGACGCCGCTGAAACTTTTCGCTACCGACGGGGCCATCATTATTGGCCTGGTCTACGCCTGGCTGCCAGACATGGTCCTTCCTTGCTACGCTGCCATCGAGCGACTGGATTATTCGCTGGTGGAGGCAGCGCAGGACCTGTATGCCAACCGCCTCAAGTCATTTCTGCGCGTGATCCTTCCGCTGACGATGTCGGGGATCGTGGCCGGGTCGGTGTTGGTCTTCATCCCCTCCCTGGGGGCCTATGTCACCCCCGATCTGCTGGGCGGGGCTAAGTCTATCATGATCGGCAACGTCATCTACTCACAGTTCATGTCCGCCCGCGATTATCCCTTTGGCTCCGCCATCTCCTTTGTGCTGATGGCGGTGATGCTGGTTGGAACGCTGATCTATTTCCGCATGGGGAAGGAATGAGCAAAGGAGCAAGGAGCAGGATGCAGGAGGGCAGGAAACGAAACAGGCGAAGAGGGCAGTGGCTGAACCGCCTGCTGACAGCGCACGGGGTGGCGGGGTATATCTTTCTCTATCTTCCCATCGTCATCCTGGTGATCTTCTCTTTCAATGCTTCCCGCCATTCCGCGGTATGGCGGGGCTTCACTCTGGACTGGTATGCCAGGCTCTTTACCGACCAGGCCATCGGCGCATCCCTGATCAACAGCCTCATCGTGGCTGGTGGTTCGACCCTCATCTCCACTGTCTTTGGGACGATGGTGGCGCTGGCCATGGAGCGGTACAAATTCTGGGGGAAGCTGGCCTTCGACGCCCTTCTGTACCTCCCCATCATCATTCCCGACATCTCCATGGCAGTGATGCTGTTGCTCTTTTTCGTCCTGACGAAAACTCACCTGGGGCTGACTTCCATCATCATCTCCCACGTGGCCTTCGACATCTCCTTCGTCGCCGTGGTGGTGCGGGCCCGGCTGGCCTATTTCGATATCTCGCTGGAGGAAGCTGCGCAAGACCTCTACGCCAACGAGTGGCAGACCTTTCGCCGCGTCACGCTGCCGCTGATCATGCCGGGCATCCTGGCCGGATCGCTCCTGGCCTTCACGCTCTCCATTGACGACTTCGTCATCACCTTCTTCACCGCAGGCCCTGGTTCTACCACGCTGCCCCTGCGCATCTACGGCATGCTCAAACTGGGGGTCACGCCAGAGATCAATGCCCTGTCCAGCATGATGCTGGTCGCTTCAATGTTCCTGGTGATGGTATCCTTGCTGTTGCAGAGAGGAGGTGGTGGGAAGGGAATCGAGATGATGTGATTCTGCAACGCGACTTGTACTGAGCTTGTCGAAGTAAGCATGACACAACATACAACATCAGGAGGAGAAAAATGAAACGGCTTATTTGGCGTGCAGCGGCTGTCTGTCTTATTGTGGGCAGCCTGACGATGCTTATGGCAGGATGCGGTGGCGGGAAGCCGAAACTGGCCAAAGAACTCCACCTCTACAACTGGTCGGAATACATGGACCCTCAGGTGTTAGAGGACTTCGAGAAGGAGTTTGGGGTCCACGTGACCGAGGATACCTACGCCACCAATGAGGAACTGCTGGCCAAACTGCAGGCCGGCGCCACGGGGTACGACGTCATCGTCCCCTCCGACTACATGGTCGAGGTCATGATCGAAGAGAGCCTGTTGGCAAAACTGGACCACGCCAACATCCCCGACATCAAGAACATTGATCCCCAGTTCGCCAACCCGCCCTACGACCCGGGCATGGTTCACTGTGTGCCCTACATGTGGGGGACGACCGGCATCGGTTACAACACCGAAGTCTTCGAGGAGCCGCCCGATAGTTGGGCCTACATGTTCGATCCGGAGCTGGCTTCCCAGTATGCCGGCCAGTTCACGATGCTGAACGATGTGCGAGAGGCCATGGGGGCCGCGCTCAAGTACCTGGGCTACTCTCTCAACAGCACCAACGAGGAGGAACTGAAGCAGGCCCGCGATCTGCTGATCCAGCAGAAACCGTGGGTCTATGCCTATGACTCCGAACAGTATGCACCTCTGATTAGCGCAGGTGAGACCGTCATGGCCCATGGCTATAACGGATACTTCTTCATGACCGCTCTGGAGGATGAACGCATCTGGTACACCATTCCCAAAGAAGGCGCTACGATTTGGGCAGATAACCTCTGTATCCCCAGTACCGCGCCCGACAAGTACACGGCAGAGGTGTTCATCAACTACATCCTGCGTCCGGAGGTGAGCGCGGCGCTGGTCAACTACCTCTGGTATCCCAGCCCCAACTCGGCGGCTAATGAGTTCATTGACCCTGAGATCCTGAACGAGCCGGCCATCTACCCGCCCCCGGAGGTAATGGAGCGGTTGGAGTGGATCGAGGACGTGGGCGAGGCCACGCCAATCTACGAGCGTTTCTGGACCGAGGTCAAGGCAGCAGGGTCGTAGCAGAGAGCAAGGGAGCAGGGGAGCGGAGGGGCAGAAGGCCCAAGGTTGCGGCTGGGGCCGGGCATCGAACCCACCACCGACGTGGGGCCGATGATCGGCGAGTCCTACCGCGCCCGCGTGGAGGAGCACGTGGCCGACGCAGTGGCGCAGGGGGCCAGGATCCTGGTGGGCGGGCGGCGGCCACCTGACAAAGAGCGCGGCTTCTTCTACGAGCCGACGGTGCTGGTGGACGTGGACCACTCCATGCGCGTCATGCGCGAGGAGACCTTTGGGCCGACTATCCCCATCATGCCGCTCACCGACAACTACGCCGGCCCCTTCGGCGGGATGAAGATGAGCGGTCTGGGGCGGGAACTGGGGGAGGAGGGAGTCGAAGAGTTCTGGCAGACGGAGCACGTGCACTGGGATATAGAGGGCGGCGTGAAGGAGTACTGGTATCCGTATTGATGGGAAACTGGAAGTTGGAAGTTGGATATTGGAAGTTGGATTCCAACCTCTAACCTCCAATCTCCAACCTCCAATCTACCAATCTACCGACTAGGAGGACATTGTGAGTACAACCATTAACAATCTGATTTCCCCCGTCTGGAGCCGCATTACCCCCATCGTGGCGGGGCGGGCGGAGGGGGCCTACGTCTACGACCAGGATGGCGCCCGCTACCTGGATTTCACCTCTGGCATCGGCGTGACCAACACCGGCCACTGCCACCCGAAGGTGGTCCAGGCCATCCAGGAGCAGGCGGCGAAACTCCTGCACGGGCAGGCCAACATCATCTTCCACCAGCCGTTACTGGAACTGGCGAAGGAGCTGCGGACGATTGTGCCGGAGGGATTGGACTGCTTTTTCCTCTCCAACAGCGGCGCGGAGGCAGTGGAAGGGGCGGTCAAGCTGGCGCGCCACGCCACCGGTCGGCCCAACGTCATCGTCTTCCAGGGGAGTTTCCACGGCCGCACCGCCCTGACCATGGCCCTCACCACTTCTAAGACCATCTACCGCGCCGGCTACCAGCCCTTACCGTCCGGGGTCTTCGTCGCCCCCTATCCCTACTCCTACCGCTACGGTTGGAGTCCGGAGGAGACCGAGGCCTTCTGCCTGCGGGAGCTGAAGCTGCTGCTGAAGTCCCAGACCGCTCCCTTTGAGACGGCAGCCATCCTGGTGGAGCCGGTGCTGGGGGAGGGTGGCTACGTGGTGCCGACGCCAGGCTTTCTGGCGGGGCTGCGCCGCATCTGCGACGAGCACGGCCTGCTGCTCATCGCCGACGAGATACAGTCTGGATTTGGGCGTACCGGCAAGTGGTTCGCCATCCAGCATTTCGGGGTCGTGCCGGACATCATGACCATGGCCAAGGGGCTGGCTTCGGGTCTGCCGCTGTCAGGCATCGCCGCTCGACGGGAGCTGATGGAGCGCTGGATCCCCGGCTCTCACGGCGGCACCTATGGTGGCAACGCCGTCGCCTGCGCTGCTGCTGTGGCCACCATTCGTGTCATTCGGGAGGAGGGCCTGCTAGAGAACGCCACCCGAATGGGCGCAGTGCTGATGGAGCGGCTGCGGACACTGCAAGAGAAATTCGGTAAGCGAAGCGGCGTCATCGGCGATGTGCGCGGACTGGGGCTGATGGTCGGGGCCGAGTTTACCGCCGCTGACGGAACCCCTGCCACAGACCTGGCGAAGGCGGTAGTAAAGGGCTGCCTCAAGAGGCGCCTGCTGCTCCTCACCTGCGGCCCGTGGGACAACACCGTCCGCTGGATTCCGCCGCTGGTCGTCACCCAGGAGCAGATGGACGAAGCTCTGATGGCTTTCAAAGAAGCCCTGGCGGAAGCGATCTTCTAGAGTTGAAACCGGGGGGGAATCATTGACGCCCTCCCCCTGGCAGGGGGAGGGTTGGGGTGGGGGTGGGAGTCTCTTTTGCTGAGGCTCACCCTCCCCCTGCCCCTCCCTGGGAGGGGTGAATTACTGCATCAGGAGGACGCTATGCCTGTGCCGGAATCCATCCTATACCTCACCGAATCGGACGTCCAGCAGACGCTAACCATGGCCGAGGCGGTGGACTTGGCCGAAAAGGGCATCCAGGCGGACGCAGCCGGGCAGGTCGTCGGCGATAAGTTCTATATGAACGTAGGTCAGGATGGCTTCATCAAGCCCTTCTCTGGCTATCTGGCTGGTGAGGAACTGGCCTTCGTCAAGACCTTCAGCTTCTTCCCCGGCAACCCGGAGCGGTTCGGGTGCTCCACGACCTCATCAATGGTGCTGCTGTTCGATGCCGAGACGGGCCTGTCCGTCTGCCTGATGGAAGCCGGCTGGGTGACGGCCCTGAAAACCGGCGCCTCGACCACTGTGACCGCTGCCCATCTGGCCCGCTCCGATTCGGCCACGGTGACCATCTTCGGCGCGGGAACACTGGGGCGGATGCACCTGCGCGCCCTGCCCCATCGCTTTTCCCTCCGCCAGGCCTACGTCGTGGACATCCTGCCCCAGGCGGCCGCGGCCTACGTGGCGGAACTGGGGTCGGAGCTTGACTTCCCGGTCGAGCCTGTCCCACTGGCGGAACGGGAGCAGGCGGTGCGCCAGGCCGACATCGTCATTACCGTCACCACCGGTGACCAACCCTTGGTGGAACGGGCCTGGCTGCGGCCCGGGGCCTTCGTTGCCCGGCTGGGTTCATGTCAGGAAGTCGCCCTGGACGTCATCACCGAGGCCGACAAGGTGGTGGTGGACAGTTGGCACTACGTCAGCCCTCGTATCCCAGAGCTGAAGATGCTGGCCCAGGAGGGGCGGTTCGGCTCCAAGGACGTCCACGCCGAGTGGTCCGACATCGTGGCGGGGAGGAGGCCAGGACGCCAGTCGCCCGACGAGGTCATCGTCTACATCGCCCTGGGCATCTGGGGCGAGTACGCGGCTATTCTGCCCGAGGTCTATCGGGAAGCGAGGGTGCTGGGATTGGGCATTAGCTTGAAACGTGGAACGTGAGGAGCACACAAGAAACCAGGTTTTTCCTACGATAGACGAGATTCTGATCAACGAAAACGACTGAGGCAACCATATCTCCTCGCTTTTCGGCACAAAAAACCTGGTTTCTTACGGACTCTAACAAACTCAAGTACCACAGCTCACAACTTAAGGAGGCAAAATGACACGCAATTTGACTCAAACACACGCTTTGTTTCAGAAGGCAAAGCAGTTCATTCCCTACGGCGTCAACTCCAATTTCCGCTACTGGGGGGACGAAGATACCCTGGTGGTGACGCGGGGGGAGGGGGCCTACATCTGGGACGCCGACGAGAACCGCTACATTGACTATCGGTTGGCCTTCGGCCCCATCATCCTGGGACACAGCTATCCGCCGGTGGTGGAGCGCGTGGCGGAGGCCATACGCGACGGCACGCTCTTCGCCTGGACTGCCCCTCTGGAGATCCGGGTGGCGGAGCGGGTGGCCCGCATGACCGGCATGGACAAGGTACGCCTGGGCAACACCGGCACCGAGGTGACGATGCACGCCCTGCGCATCGCCCGCGGCTACACAGGTCGAGAGCGCTTCATCAAGTTCGAGGGCCAGTACCACGGGATGCACGACTATGTCCTCTTCAGCACTGCTTCTACGCCGGCGAGGGTCATGGGCTCCCGCCGCAATCCCATCAACGTCCAGATGAGCTCCGGCATCCCTGAGGGCATCCGTCACTACGTCATCAACCTGCCCTTCAATGACTTTGAGCGGTTGGAGGAGACGGTGGAGGCCCACTGGCACGAACTGGCGGCCATCATGGTCGAGCCACTGCTGGGCAACGCGGCCGGCATCCTGCCCAGGCCCGGCTGGCTGGAGAAGATCCGCGAACTGTGCGACTGTTACGGCATCGTGCTCATCTTCGACGAGGTCAAGACCGGCTTCCGCATCGCCAACGGCGGGGCGCAGGAGTATTTCGGCGTTCGGGCTGACCTGGCTACCTACGCCAAGGCCATGGGCAACGGCTTTCCCATCGCGGCCATCGGCGGAAAGGAAGAAGTGATGGGAGTCATCGGGCCCGGTAGTGTGGCCCACGGTGGCACCTACAGCGGCAACATAGTCGGCGCCGCTGCCGCTGACGCCACACTGGAGATCCTGGAGACCCAACCCATCATCGAGACCATTTTTCAGCGCGGTCAGCAGTTGATGGACGGCATTGATGAGATCCTGACCCGAGCCGACATCCCCCACTTCGTCATTGGCCTGCCGCCCATCTTCGGCCTCATCCTGGGGACGGACGAGGAGCCGAGCGACTTCCGCGACTACTGTGAGGGCGACGATGCCCTCTACGAGCGGCTGGCGATGGCCCTCATCGAGCGGGGGGTGATGCCCGACGGTGACGGCCGGGAGCCCTGGTTCCTGTGCTACAGCCACGGCGAGCAGGAAATCGCGGAGACGCTGACGGTGTTTAAGGAAGCGGTAAAAAGCGTGAAACGTCAAACGTGAAACGTGAAATGGAGGTGACCGATGTCTTATGGATACCACGGCCAGATATTGCACGTTGACCTGACAGCGGGGAAATTGGAAGTAGAGGAGCCCGGCGAGACCTTCTACCGCAAGTACATGGGCGGGAGCGCGATGGGGGCCTACTACCTCTTGAAGCACACCCCATCAGGGGCCGACCCGCTGGGCCTGGAAAACACCCTCAGCCTGATGGTCGGCGTCATCACCGGCGCGCCCTTCTCCGGACAGTCCCGTGTCTGCGCCACGGCCAGGTCCCCTGTCACTGGCCTGGTGGGCGACTCGCAGTCCGGAGGCTTCTGGCCGGCGGAGCTCAAAGCGGCCGGCTTCGACGGCATCGTGATCCACGGCCAGGCCCAGCGACCGGTCTACCTGTGGGTGCACGATGGCGAAGCGGAGCTGCGGGACGCCGCTCACCTGTGGGGACAGTTCACTGCCGACGTGGAGGACGCCGTTCGCGAGGAACTGGGCGACAGACACGTCCGAGTTCTCCAGTGCGGCCCTGCGGGCGAGAAGGGGGTGTGTTTTGGCGCACTCATCAGCAACGCCAACCGCGCCAATGGTCGCACCGGCATGGGCACGGTGATGGCCTCCAAGAACCTCAAGGCGGTGGCCGTGCGGGGGCGCAACCGCCCCGAACTGGCCGACCCCGACGCCGTCAAGGCGCTGGCCAGGTGGGGCGCCGGCCACTTCGAGGAATCGGACATCTACGGGATGGGGCTGCTGGGCACTGCCGAGGTGCTCCTGTCTCAGAACAACAGTGGCGGCCTGCCCACCCGCAACTGGGCCAGCGGATTCTTTGAGGAAGCCGAGGCCATCAGCGGCCAGCGCATGGCGGAGACCATCCTCAAGGGGCGGGACACCTGTTTTGGCTGCGTGGTTCGCTGCAAGCGGGAGGTGGAAGTGACCGAGGGGTCATATCGAGTGGACCCCCGCTACGGCGGGCCGGAGTACGAGACCCTCAGCACGATGGGTTCCTACTGTGGCGTCTCCGACCTAGCGGCGATAGCTCGCGCCAACCAATTGTGCAACATGTACGGGATGGACACCATCTCGTGCGGGGCGATCATTGCCTGGGCCATGGACTGCTTCGAGCGCGGGCTGCTCAGCCTGGAGGATACCGACGGCGTTGAGCTCCGCTTCGGTAACGCCGACGCGCTGGTGGAGATGGTTGAGCGCATCGGCAAGCGGGAGGGCCTGGGGCGGGTGCTGGGGGAGGGATCGGCCCGCGCTGCCGAGACCCTGAGCGTGGGGCAGGAGCTGGTGGTAGCAGTCAAGAACCACGAGCTGCCGGCCCACATGCCGCAGGTCAAGCGCAGCCTGGCCCTCATCTACGCTGTCAATCCCTTTGGCGCCGACCACCAGTCCCACGAGCACGATCCCTGTTATGAGCTGGAGAAGGACTGGGAGGACTACCAGCACCGCCTGGCCGAGCTGGACCTGCTCGACCCGCAGCCGGTGCGCAGCCTGGGAGCGGGAAAAGTGCGTTACGCCCTCTACACCCAGTACCTGTACAGCCTCCTGGATAGTTTGTGCGTGTGCCAGTTCGTCTTTGGCCCGGCCTGGCAACTGTACGGCCCCAGCCAGTTGGTGGAGGCAGTGCGGGCAGTCACCGGCTGGAACGTGAGCCTGTGGGAGTTGATGAAGGTGGGCGAGCGGCGGCTGAATCTGCTGCGAGCCTTCAACGCCCGCGAGGGGGTTGGCGCAGAGGCGGACACCGTGCCGCCCAAGCTGCTGATTCCGCTGCAGGGTGGCAAGAGCGATGGGGTGGCGGTCACTACCGAGGAAGTAGAGGAGGCAAAGGCCATCTACTACCGGATGGCCGGTTGGGACGAGAGTGGCCGTCCGACGCGGGGCAAGTTGGAGGAGCTGGCTCTGGGCTGGGTGGCGGACGAGCTTTAGAACACGGATTGGCAGGATTTACGGATTGGCGTCAACTGGACGAATCCGCTCAATCCTGCCGATCGGTGTTCTTCAAGCGGGACGAGAACGGCCGTCCGACGCGGGGCAAACTGGGGGAACTGGCTCAGGCTGGGTGGCGGATGAACTGAAGCTGTAAAACCAAAGACCCGAAGGGTTTCCGAAACCCTTCGGGTCTGAGGATCGTCATGCATATACCAAGCCAGTGCATGAGTGTCTACGACGTAGGTTCTCGTAGCCAGTCTTCCGGCACCTTATATTCCGCTGCAAGGAGCTAATAATGAAAATCATCGTATTGGGTGGCGCGGGGAAAATGGGCTGCATCGCCGTGCAGGACCTGGCGGGCGACCGGCGGGTGGACGACGTAATCATCGCCGACCGAGATCTGGCCCAGGCCCGCACGGTGGCGGGGATCGTCAATAGCCCCAAGGTCAGCATCCTGCCGGTGGATGTCACCGACCACGACGCGCTGGTCGGCACGCTCAAAGGGGCGGACGCCTGCCTGAATGCCACGGTCTACTACTTCAACCTGCAAGTTATGGGAGCCTGCCTGGAGGCCGGCGTGCCCTACACCGACATGGGCGGCCTGTTCCACACCACCCGCAAGCAACTGGAACTGAGCGACCGCTTCGCCGAGGCGGGGCTGGGCGCGGTGCTGGGGATGGGCTCTGCGCCGGGTGTGCCCAACGTCCAGGCCCGTTACGCCGCCGACCGGCTGGATACCATTGAGTACATCCGCATCTACGATGGCATCGTGTCGCCTCCTCCAGATGACGTCCGCTTCACCTACGCCGTTCCCACCATCATAGACGAGCTGACCCAGCCCCCGATGGTCTACCGGAACGGAGAGTTCGTGGCCTGCGAGCCGCTGAGCGAGTTCGAGGACTACTGGTTCACCCGGCCCATCGGCTTGCTGCCGATGCACCTCTCCTTACACTCCGAGATCGCCACGCTCCCCATCACCTTCGGAGACAAGGGCTTGAAGGAGTGCTTCTTCAAGATCAACTACTGGGGGATGGCGAAGGAGACGGTGCAGAAGATCCGCGTGCTGGCGGATTTCGGCTTCGCCGGACGGGAGCCGGTGGAAGTGAAGGAGCAGCCGGTGGTGCCGCGCGACCTTCTGGTGGCGATGATGTCCCAGTACGTCCCGCCCATCGCCGATTTCCTGGCTCCACCCAGGAACCAACCTCCCGACTGGGCGAAAGAGATCGTCACCGAGGTGCGGGGGCAAAGGGATGGCAAGGCGCTGACCTATCGGGTGGGCACGTTGACCTGCAAGGGCGCGCTCCCCACCGGCGTGGCCCCGGCCCGCGCTGCCTTATGGCTGGCCGAGAGGCGAATCCCGCCGGGGGTCTACCCTCCCGAAGCGGTGATCGAGCCGGAGTCTTTCTTCCAAGAACTGGAGGAGCGGGAGATCTACACTCAGGTGAGCGTCACGGAGTTTCTGTGAGGAAACGAGCGACGCATCCGGCCGTCCCCCCTTCATCCCCCCAAACAAATAACGTTTTGACGCTCGACGCCTCACTTGGACTTTCAAGACCAATTGACAAACTTCCGCTTGTTTAGTATAATTGGATTGTCACCAAAAAGCTCGAGGAGGTCTGCCACGTTGAGGACTCAAGGCCACCAGCTATCCTTGCTATGTTATCCTCTCAAGCATGGAAGTTCGACTCTTGCCGATAATTACTCCCATGAGAGTCAACCTGCGTCATGCCGGGTATCTCTTTGCCCGGCATGACGCTTTTGTTGTTTTGGTTTCTTTCAGACCATGCCCTGAGTTACCGGGGCAAGGTGTTCTCTGTTTGAAAGGAGGTGGTGCCTGACAGAGCGTACTGAACCTGCGTTGGTTAGTAAGATTAGGCGAATCTTAGAAAAGGAAAGGTGAAAAAAGATGAAAAAGAATCTGTCCAAGATTTTGCTCGTGGGGCTGATCCTGACGTTGATCTTGCCACTTTTCAGCTTGGCACCGGAGGTAGGTGCGACTCAGCCGCCTGTGCCACGGAGGTCCAAGCCCCTGCCCGATGAACTGCAACGGGCCCAGGAGGTCTCGCCTGAACTGGCGATGAGCAAGATTGACCCCTTGCTGCAAGAGGCAGCCGAACAGGGCGGCAAGGACCTGGTTGATCTGTACGTGTCGGTCAAGGCAGGTACGGATTTGAGCGAGTACCTGTCGCGCGTGATCGTGCGCCCCGTCATCTTCGGGGGGACGCAGAACATCTACGGTCAGACCATGGCCAGCAACTTGCTCAAGATCGCCCAGGAGCCCAATGTGCTCGCGTTGGTCAAGGTAGGCGCCGAACTGCGCGATATGCCCTACGATCCGGAGGCAGAAGATGCTCCAGATCACCAGGCTCCCAACCTGGCTCGCCTGGAGGCCCTGCGCGCCAACGAGCTGACCTATGCCGAAGCGGAGGCCATGGCTGGCGATGTGAGCGCGCAAGGCTGGTTTGACGTGCAGGATGGTCACAAGTCGAACGATGCCTGGAAGAAGGGTTTTACCGGTGAGGGCGTGGTCGTCGGTGTGCTGGACGACGGCATTGACTTCGGCCACCCTGACCTGCAGGGCACCTATGCCTGGGTAACCGATCCGGCCTCGCCCTACTACGGCTGGCCGATGGCCTTCTCGCAGGTCTCGATGCTGTACTTCGTGCAGGACATAGTTTTCGGTGTGGCTGGTATCGCTGAAGGCTGGGCCGGCTCGCGCTGGACTGATGCGCAGTTCACCACCCACGCCTACTCAGATTTTGAGGGCACGCTCAAGGTCTGGTACGCACCCCTGGGAAGCGCTGTTCCCCACGAGTACCTGGTTCCGGACACCAGCCGGAGCGGCAACTACAAGCTAGGCAGCTTTCCTGAGAGGAACTTGCTGAACGTGTACGGCGAGCGCGTGGCCGTGCTGGTGGTGGACGAGAGGCGCGCCGGCGTTTATGACACGGTGTACGTGGACCTGGATAACGACTACGACTTCACCGACGAGAAACCAGTCACCAGGGCCAGCCCTGAGATCTACCGCGACATGGACGGCGATGGCTATGCCGACATCTCCGGCGGCCTGCTGGTGTGGATTAGCGACGGTGCGAACGTGCCGCCAACCGCCAACTGGCTGTGGGGCGTCACCTGCGCCGACAGTTCACCCACAATGAAGGGCTGCCCCGATTCCGGCGAACTGGTGCTGTTCGCTGGCCCCTTTGACGGCGGCTACACCCATGGCACGCAGTGCGCCTCCAACATCGCCGGCCAGGGCAGGGTCAGTGATGGCCTGACCGCACAGCCGTTCCGCGTGGGCGGCATGGTGCAGGGCGGCGCCCCGGACGTGGGCCTGATGGACTTCGGCAACCACTACTACACGGGCACCGACGAGGACGAGTTCCTGGTCGCCGCGCTGGGCTACGACGGCTTCGTCAACTCGGGTGACGAGGTACAGGTCACCAGCAACAGCTACGGCAACTTCCGGCAGATGTGGGGGAGTTGGGGCTACTTCGGCCGCCTGATCACGGCGCTGAACATGACCATCGCTCCCAGCACGGTGTGGATCTTCTCGTCCGGCAACGAAGGCCCCGGCTACGGCCCGGAGGAGGGAGATGGCGGCCCAACCACGATCATGGCCGGCTCTTCGACCCAATATGGTTCGACCAACTGGGACTCCATCGCCAGCGCTGACCAGATCATGTACGGCGACGTCACTGCCTTCTTCTCCAAGGGTCCCAACCGCGACGGCTCGTCCGGCCTGGACGTCCTGGCCAACGGCGGCCGTGGCGCGGGCGACGAGGGTATCAACTACCACGGCTTCGACGGCGCCGAATCGTGGGACACCTGGGGCGGTACCAGCCGCTCGAGCCCTGTGGTAGCCGGCAACCTGGCCCTGGTCTACCAGGCATATAAGGCCCGCTACGGCGTGTGGCCCACCTGGGATGTGGCCAGGGCTCTCCTCAAGAGCGGCGCGAGCAACGCCTCCAGCAGCCCCTTCTACCAGGGCGCTGGCGTGGTCAACGCCGACCGGGCCACTGACCTGGCGGCCGGCATCTACGGCGTGTACGCCACGCCCGACGAGTGGCAGGTGGGCGACTGGGAAGGCGAGGAGTACCTCAACTTCGCCAAGGTGGCCCACCCCGGCGATACCTTCGCCAAGACCTACACCGTTAACAACCCGTCTGGCTACGAAATCACCGCCGACCTGTCCGACGGCGTGATGACGCTCGTCGGCGGGGCCGGGCTGACCTTCACCACCTCGGACGAGAGCCTGGAGAGCGGTTTCAACTTCCACTCGCCGGACTACCTGATGGAGCTGGACCCCAGCCTCATCCCGGCCGACGCCGAGCTGATGGTCGTGCGCTACGTCCACCCCTACAGCACCTTCGACCCGGTCTATGACTTCACTGCCAATCCCAACAGCAGTTGGCGCTTCTTGCTGTACAACTGGACCGACGTCAACGGCGACGGCAATCTGTGGGTGGATGCCAACGGCGACGGCGTGGTCAATCACGTGGATGATGTGGCTGCCGGCCCGGACAACGACGGGTTCTATCGTCCTGACTACTCCGATTCCGGCACCGAGGTTCAGGAGGGCGAGTACGTCCGGGTGGACTACGACTTCGGCGGGCTGGCCCAGATGATCATCGTTCGCGATCCGCTGGAGCGCATGGCCGATGGCTACTTCTTCGGCTGGCAGCATCGCTACAACGATGGCAGTGTCCCGACGACGACGTTCCAGATCGGGCTGGAGTTCTACAAGCGCGCCGACTGGGATTGGCTCAGCGTGAGCGGCAGATCGGTGAGCGTTCTGCCCGAGGATTCAGCGACGTTCGAGGCGGTCATGGCTATCCCGAGCGACGCCGCGCCTGGCGTGTACGAGGGTGTGATCTTCATGAACGACCCCGGTGACGAGAACCACGCCGCGCACGAGACCGCGCTGCCAGTGGTGGTCAACGTGATCGCCGAACTACCCGACGGCGGTTCGGTCACGTTGGGCGGCGGCCCGATGGAGGATACACTGTATCAGAATAGCTGGACGTACGGCTACTTCAACTGGTACGGGGGCGGCTGGACCGGCGCAGGCGATTGGCGTCACTACTTCCTCAACCTCGACGACGCCGACCTGAGCGCGGGGAACCTGCTGATCCACACCTCCTGGGCCGACGGGTATCCGACCGACTTCAACACCTGGGTGTTAGGGCCGACCGACGACTGCGCGTCTAACGGCGTCGGCCCGTGCGCCTGGTACGAGCCTGGACTTGGCCAGCCCGACCCGACGATCTTCGGCCCGTACACACTGCAGCCAATCGCCAGCAGCGATCCATTACTCTCCGGTGCCGCCTATCCGTTCCACACCAGCACCGGTGGGCCAGACGACTGGCTGAAGGTCCCGCTGGAGCGCGAGGGCCTGCACGAGATCGCTCTGCACAACGTGCTCTACAACGGCGAGGACCTGACTGAGCAGTTCCAGGTGGACGTGGGCACGATCGCTCTCGACCCCGTGATGGATCCGACGGAGGGCGTCATAGCCGTTGGCTCGGTGAATGCCATAGCCTATACTGAAACCGGCACCATCGAGCTTCAGTTCACGCCTACGCTGGAACTCCCCGATCTGGAGGCCACCTTGACGGGCGGCCTGGTCACTACCTTCTATGGCCCGTTTACCTCCTTCGTACCCGACAGCGGCGGGTGCTACAGTGCCTGGTGCGCGACCAACGTCTACGAACCGTTGACGGTCACCGAGGTGGGGACCACCAGGCTCCGAGTGCACCTCGAGGTAACTGCCAATCAGGACGCCGACTTCTTCCTGGTCTACGATGCCAACGACAACGGTGTGGCCGAAGAGGGGATTGACCCTGTCGTCGGCTCGTCTGGTAACGCGTCTGGCACCGACGAGGAGATCATCGTCGACAATCCTGCCCTCGGCCGCTACTTTGCCGTGATTGACGGCTACGACGTAGACCCCGATTCCGGCGTCAACCTGGACTGGTGGTACGAGACCACCGCTCCCAGCGCGCTGCCGACGGATCCAGTGGATGTGTTCGACGGCGCGGTAGCGATCAGCCAGGATGATCCGACGGACCCGACCACGGCCAGCTACAGCCTGGTGGCGACGGCCACGCACCGCAGCGCTGGGCTGCACGCGACGGTGACGGACATCCCGGCTGGCTCGGACGTGGACCTGTACGTAACCGACGGGACAGGCGCCATCGTGGCCAAGTCTCAGAACACGCTCAACGCTGATGAGGAAATCGTGCTCAGGCCGACTGAGGGCGAGTACCGCTTTGAAGAAGGCACTGAGTACACTATCTGGGTGCAGGGCCAGATCGTACCCACGCCGCTGGTGAGTCCCACCCTGCACGTCTGTTGGGAACAACTCAACCTGTGGCTGACCGCTTCGCATCCGGACGTGTCGGTCAAGGCCATCGGCGCGGGTGAGATGGTCAGTGTGACGCTGCACTTCGACAAGCCTGGCTGGTCGCCTGGCGACGCCGATATGAGCGCGCGCCTGATCGCCGGCCCATCGGTGCTGCCTCTGGCCTTCGACGAGCTGGTCACCATCACGCGCGACGATCCGCCCGGCCCGCCGCCGCCGCCAGCCTGGGATCCGGCCAACCTGGACGTGTCCATAACGGCGGACTCTGTCCGCGGTGCGAGCCTGTTCTCGTACTGGAGCCTCGGCGGTGTGCCTCTCTCCACCGCACTGGTGGCCGCGGGCGAGCAGGTGATCTACACCGTGCAGGTAGCGAATCTGGACCCGTTCGATTCACCCAACCTGTACGTGGATGCCTGGCCACTGCCGCACGACTATATCTGCACGTACTTTGGCCTCTGTGACGATCAGGTTAACGGCGTGGATTACGGTCTGATCTCTGGCGCGACAGGCACTGCCGACTACGGTGGTGGTATCGAGTGGACGGGCGCGATCTCATCCGGCAACTCGATCGAGTTCAGCTACTGGGTCGAGATGCCAGCGGATATGGTGCCATGGGATAACCACGTATCAGGCATAGACGTCTACGAAGGCACCAGCTACCTGGATCCGTGGATCGGATGGGATCTGGCCGGCGGCTGGTACGTTCCTAAAGAGATTGGAATCGGCTTGGTTTCCACCAAGACATCCACTCCGGACACCGTGCTGCCGGGCGAGGAATTCACGTACAGCTTCAGCTTGGTCAACTACAGTGCTGAGGACAAGTACATCTTCTTCTCCGACCCGCTGCCTGACGAGGTATCCTTCGTCTCGATCACGGGTGACGCGGCCTACGACGCCGATACACACACCGTCGCCTGGAGTGGGTATATGGACGGTCCCAGCCCGTCGGTTGACTTCGACGTCGTGGTCCAGGCCAATCCTGACCTGGCGTACAACACGCTCATCGAAAACGAAGCCACGCTGACCGACAAGCTCGGTGGCACTCCCTTCGCTTACCTCTTTGCCTACACAGCCGTCGGCATAGACACGGATCTGGAAATCGAGAAGACTGTGGATGCCATCAGCGGCCTCGCCGGTGATACGCTCAACTACACCATCGTCTTCCGCAACACAGGCGACCAGACCGCCCTGGACGTAACACTCACCGACTACCTGCCGTCGAGCCTGGACATGGTCGTGGGCAGCATCGTCGCTACCACGGGCACGCCGGTTTGGGATGAAGCCACCGGGCTGTTGAGTTGGGTAGGCGACCTGGCGGCAGGCGAGGAAGTGGCCGTCACCTTCCAGGCCACGATCAACAATGCTGCCACGCCGGAGCTGGCGCTGATCAACGCGGCCTGGGCTACGGCCACCAACTGCCCCACAGAGGTGTACAGTAGCGCGTTGACCGAAATCTTCGGCCGTTACTACATCTACGTGCCCCTCCTCCTGAAGAACTACCCAATGGTGGAGTGCTATTGCTGTTCCCCTGGAGATAGCATCTACCGGATCGGTGAAGCATCCTTCTATGGGTACACGACTCAGTCCGCCAGCGATTCCCCGCTTGTTCGTGTGACCTCTCCGCCAGCTCCCTTGGGATGGAATCAACCGGACTTCGTGCCCGGTAGCTCCTGGCAGCCTGCCGCAGAGGTTTGGTGGGCGGGGCTCTGGGACGATCCCTATTGGGAGCCCTTGCCCGGCGATTGCAGGCCCATTGGTCTACAGGATAAGTATGGCAACCAGGAAGCGCGGGGCGGGGTGACTCACCTGTATCGGCGTACTTTCACGCTCTCCCCTCCCTATCCAGGTATGCAGGTGACCCAGGCCGCCCTGGAGATGTGGAGCGATAACAAAACGGAGTGGTGGTGGCAGGGCACCTCTGTCTCGTATGACCAGCAAAGCTACATCGGCCAGCTTGACCTTTTCCCCACCCATGTCGGGCCCAACGGGGGAACCTATGTCCTGGCCATCCAGAACAGTAACGATCGCGCTTCTCGCGAATACAACCCTCAGGGGACAGCCTGCCGTCTCTGTGTCACCTGGAATTTCCCCGCTCCTTAGGCCGATGGGTTGCTTCTCCAGCTAAGAGGGGCTGGTCAACGCATGACCAGCCCCTCCCCCAATAGGCGAGTACCACTTCGAGGGTGGGACTTCGGGGACACGGTGATGAGTACACTACACTGGAGAGCTCAACCCACAGCTACACTTATACCAATTGTCGCATGAAGTACCATGAATAAGCGAGTGCCCGCCGGTTGAGTAGGCCAAAGGCCGTATCGAAACCAAGGGCACGAAGCGTGCAGGGACGCTTGGTTTCGATACGCTGCTCGCTATAACTCGCAGCTACTCAACCGGCGCTTACCTCATGATTTACGGTGCTTGAATGGGCAATTGGTATTACGCAAGAAGCCATTGAGACCTGAGTCTCAATGGCTTCTTGTTTAGCAGTTCAGATATGGTGGCTGTATTTGACCTTCAGAGCTCGCCGCAGAAAACCATCATGCCACCGCCAGCATGGTACTCGTAGTTCTTGCCTTGAGCGGCCAGGGTTATCCTTTGGCCGGTCACGATGGCGGGAATGGGGAGCTCAGGGCATTTCGGGCAGGGGCAGCCGAGGTTGGAGGCGGGGAACTCATCCCCCACCACGCTGACCACCGTCACTTCCCCGACCGGTATCCCCAGGCGTCTGGCCAGGTCTTCCTGGGCCGAAGTAACAGTTTTCTCTGGGCTCACCATCCTTCTGAGGATTTCTATTCTCTCCCTGTCGTCCTGACACAGTATCAATTGCCTTCCCTCCTTGTCGCTGTGATACTCGTATTGCTCCCCACCTACTTTCAGGATGATCCTATAGCCCGGCGTGATCACCTGGGCGTACATCCTCCCCGGCTGGGGACAGCCCAGGCTGGTGTCCGGCCATTCAATTGCTTCTGCCTCTAGCACGGCTATCTTTTCCACCGCTACTTCCAAGCGTTCGGCCAAATCGTCCTTGGCCAAAGCAATCGCTGTTTCAGGGCCCGCCAGGACCGCTACAGTGGCGGGAATCAATGCCGTGGGCGTGACCATCACAGGAGTAGCCGAGGGCGGCCCGACCTCGGCGGCCCCAGGGCCTGGCAGAGGAGGGGTTGGGGGTTCGTAGCCCTGACACCCGGAGGGGACAGCCAGCGTCACCGTGAGGATCATCAAAAGAACCGCTTTCGTTTTCATTTTCTGATACCACCTTTCAGTGTCACTTCTCTAATACCAAGACGGAGGAGAGGCGAAAAAGGTTCCCTTGCCAAAGGGAAGGTTTTGCAGTAGAATAAGCGCCGTGCTGACATCCACTGGAGCAGTGGCCGCAGAGTGCCATGCATGTAGGAATAGTCCGACAATGAAAAGAGCGTTCTTCCTTCTAGTTACTATCTCGCTCGTCCTTTCTAAGCTTCTTGGCCCTGCATCAGCCGTAGAGCTGGACGATTCGGCTCTTTGGGATTTCGCGGGGCCACAGTGTCGGAATCCCCAACTTGTTGGGGCCGTGGCGCGACAAACTCCAACAAGACTTCGGCGAATTCAGTCGAGCCGTTGGGGACTCCGGTACTCTATTCACGCCAACTCCCAAAGCCCCGATGATTCAAGGGCACTGCGACAAGCCGGGAAATTCGCGCCAGGCGAGGTGCTGGTCAGGTTTGCAACCGGCGTCGGCGCATCCTGGGCAGCGGCCAATCTCACTGCAAAGGGCCTGGCAATCGCCGGGGAGATTCCCTCTCTCGACATCAGGCGCGTGGCGGTGCCTCCTGGCCAGGAGATGATGTGGATAGAAAAGCTAAGGGGCGACCCTGGCCTGGTTTTCGTTGAGCCCAACTACCTCACTCATGTTGCCGAAACCATCCCCGATGATCCTCACTACACGGAGCAGTGGAACTTGCCCAGGATCCGGGCACCCGAGGCCTGGGAGTTTACCACCGGCGACGATCTCACCATTGCCGTCATTGATACGGGTGTGGATCTGGACCATCCCGACCTCGCCAGCAAGCTGTGGGTCAATGCTGACGAGATTCCCGGTAATGGCCTGGACGATGACGGGAACGGCTACGTTGATGACAGCTACGGGTGGGACTTCGTGAACGACGACGCTGAGCCGCAAGATGACTATTGGCATGGCACGCACGTGGCCGGCATCGCTGCCGCCGATACGGATAACGGCCAGGGCGTCGCCGGGGTATCCTGGGGGGCGAGGATCATGCCGCTGAAGGCGTTGAATGCCAGCGGCGACGGGAATTATGCCGACGTTGCCAGCGCCATAGTCTACGCTGCTGACAACGGGGCCAGAATCCTCAACCTGAGCCTGGGCGGAGAGGACTATTCCGCTGCTCTAGCGGAGGCAGTGGGCTATGCTCGCGAGAGGGGATGTCTTCTCGCTGCTGCCGCTGGCAACGAGAGCGGGGCGGTGCTCTATCCCGCCGCGAACGATGGCGTGCTGGCTGTGGTTGCTACCACCAGATGGGACGGGCGTTGGTATAGATCGAATTACGGCCCGGAGGTGGATGCTGCTGCGCCAGGCGAGGACATCTACAGCACCACCCTGAATGATGCTTACCTGTCTGCCAGCGGCACTTCCGCGGCTGCGCCCCACGTCTCGGGCCTGGCGGCGCTGGTCTGGTCGGTGCAGCCGGATCTGACCAACGACGACGTGGCCCGCGTTATCACCGAGACGGTTCGTGACCTGGGCACGCCGGGCTGGGACAGATTCTACGGCTGGGGACGGATAGATGCTTACCAGGCTATCTCCAGCGTCGCTCTCTTCAGAGTTTATCTGCCTCTAGTCTTCAAGTTACCCCCATCATTCATTCTTGCTTACCCAGAAGGTGAGTGAATCAGCAAAGAGCCCTGGAACTGAGGCCCCAGGGCTCTTTGCGCCGGTCAGAGCGCGTTAAGCGTGCTGTCGGCGACGGATGGCCCAGGCCAGAGTGAGCAGGCCGAATCCGACCAGGAAGTATGCCGGTTCGACAGTCGGGATCACGCCACCGGTGGTCGGCAGTTCCGCCGGTGCCTCCACTTGGGTAATGCGGCCTTCCGCAGCCGGGCTTACCGGCGACTGGTTGCCGATGTACTCAGCCACCGCATCGGCCAGTACTGCGCCGGCATCGTAGGGATCAATGGCGTTTTCGGCGAACACATCGTAGCCGTCGCCGCCTCCGCGCATGAAGTTGTTGGAAGCTACCCTGTAGATTGCGTCCAGGTCAATGGGACTGTAAGTGCCGTCCGGGTTCTTTACCTCCACACTAACGATGCGCGAGCCTACATCTTGTCTCGGATCGAAGGTGTACTTGAGTCCACCCACCTGCGGGAAGCGGCCATCCTGCTCCTCGTACAAGCTGACGCCATTTTCCAGAGCGGCCCACACATCCGAACCCTTCAGGCCGAAAGTAGCAATCAGGTTGCCGAAAGGCAACACTTCCAGTACCTGGCCCATGGTCACGTCGCCAGGGGGGACGCTGGCCCGGATGCCTCCTCCGTTCTGGATGCAGATTTGGGTGTCCTCGGCAGCCGTTTTCCATAACGTGGCATCACAGATGAAGTTGCCTAGATTGGTCTCCTGGGTGCGCAGCAACTCCTTCGTGCCCTCCAGATTAACAGTCGTCTGACCAACGACTGTGGCCTTCAGTTCTTCGATGGGCGCGGCGAATTGGGCTACCGCAGTAGCGATATCGGTGTCCTCGGCGATGGTCTCGTCAATGAAGATTGGCTCGCCGCCGTAGCTTTCCACTTTGCCATCAGCGGTGAAGGTGACGTCCAGGTTGCCCAGGTATCCGCCCCACTCGTAGGCGTGGACGATCAATACGGTGTCGCCGGCCGGCGAAGTGACCACGGTGGGATAGGGTCCCGCGGCCCCTTCCATGTCCCCCAGCAGCGTGTGACTGTGACCGCCCACAATGACGTCAATGCCATCTACGGCAGCGGCCAGCGTCAAGTCCACGCTGTAACCGAGGTGCGTCAGGGCGATGATCTTGTTGATCCCCTGGGCTTCCAGATCGGCCACGGCTTGCCTGGTCGATTCGGTGGCGTCCTCGAAGACAATGTTGGGGCTTGGGCTGGAGTTGGAGGCCGTGTCCTCGGTGGTCAGGCCGAAGACACCGATCTTCTCGCTGGCTACGTCCAAGACGGTGTAAGCTGGAATGAGGCCAGCCAAAGCAGGCTCGGCGGAAGCGTCTACGTTGGCGCTCAACACCGGAAAATCAGCCTTCTTGATAAAGCTGGCCAGCGTAGCGGGGCCGCAGTCGAACTCGTGGTTGCCCGCAGCCATGGCCTGGTAGCCCAGGGCGTTCATGAAGTAGGCCTCTTCCTCTCCCCGCCACTGGTTGAAGAAGAGTGTGCCCTGGAAGGCGTCGCCTGCGTCCACCAGGATGACGTTGCCGCCTTCAGCCCTCACCTGCTGGATGGCGGTGTAGCGCCGCGCTACGCCCCCCTGTAGAGGCTGGTTGAACGGCTCGAAGGACTCCAGATGAGCGTGGGTGTCGTTGGTATGCAGGATGGTCAAGGTGATCGGCTCATCGGCCCAGGCGGTGGGCACGAGGAAGAGGGCCAGGGTGAGCAAGGCGATCAAAACGAAAGTGAAGTAACGCTTGCGGTACATGGTCTTCTTTACCTCCTTTTTACTTGTTTTGTAGATGTGGCTAAGTACTTGCCATCTCTCAGACAGCTAAAGCCATCACTCTGTTATCGGAAATCCTCGTCGTCGCCAGCGTCAGAGTTTATCTGTCTCCAGCCTTCAAGTCAACCCCACCACCAGCATGTCCAGGGCCAATACCTCGTTCATCTGACCCGTCTTGATGGCCACGTCGGTTTCCAACAGTCTCCGATAGACGGTCTCCAACTGCTCCATGGAGAAGTTCATCGCCTGGCGCGTCGTTTTCTTGACCACGAAGGGATGCAGCTTCAGCCTGGTAGCCATGTCCTGCTGGCTCAGCCCCTGCCCGCTCAGTTCTTTGACCTGGATCATGATCCTGAACTGGCGGACGATCATGCCCAGCAGCGCCAGGGGGTGCTCGCCTCCGTCTAGCAACTGGTGCAGCAGCCTGGCCGCCCGCTGACCATTGCGCTGGCCCAAGGCATCTACCATCTCAAAGATGTTGGCCTCCTGGACATAGCTGACCAGCAAGCGAACGTCGTCCTCGTTGATGGGACGCGCCCCGTCCACGTAGACGACGAGCTTTTCGATCTCCTGATCCAGCAGCCGCAAGTCATTGCCCACGAAGGTGGCCAGTGTTTCAACGGCCGCGGCGCTGATCTGCCCTCCCTTCTTCTCAACCCGCTCCTCGATCCAACGGTTCAGCTTCTCCCTCTTGGGAGGCTCGAACTCCTTGACGTGTCCGTGCTCATCGGCCAGGGCCAATCGGTGAACGGGGTTGTTCTTGTTGATGGACTTGTTCTCGACGAAAACCAGGCGCGTGGTCTCAGGCAGGTGACTCAAGTATTGGGTCAGTTCTTCCAAATACTCTTTCTGCCAGTTGGCCAGCTTCCTATTCTTTTCCCTCGATGCAAGGCGGGTGAGGAGTCCCTCCACAATGACCAGGCGTCGTTTGGCCATGAAGGGGACAGAATCACAAGCATGTTGAAGCTCGCCCAAGGTGACCTTATTGCCATCGAAGATAGTGGTGTTCAACTCGGCCAGCCCAGAGTCGCCCATCTTCTTCTTGAAGTCGGCCAGGGTCTCGGAGCGAGAGAACTCTTCCTCGCCGTGGAATAGATAAAACATAGCCCCTCCAGGTGGTCAGGTGGTCGGATGGTCAATGGTCGGGTGGTCCTGTTGGGCGAAGGTCTCCGACCGAGCCCAGTGGCGGCTGCGGTCAGAAGACCTTGCCAATCTTTCAACCGGTAGGCTGCTGACCGAGGTATACGTGATGGATGACAACCTGGCCTCTCCGCTGGTGAGCGATCTCCTCGATAGTTACCCCCTCCACCTCTGGCAGGGTGGTGACGTGCTCCTGCAGGATCAGGCCCAAAGGCTGAGCCGCCATCACGGCGATGGTGGCAGCCAGGATGATCTGGGGGAGCTTGGCCAGTCGCGATTTTGAGCGGCCCGACATGGCCACGAAAGAGGAGAGCCCAGCCAACACTCCAGCGGTGGCCAGATTGGTGCCACAGCGCGGATGAACAGCCAGGTAGTGCTCACCTATCCGCAGGCGGGCAAGGGCCTCGGAGGCAGCGGCAGCTACTTCCTCTGTCTCCACCTCTCCAAACAGATAGAAGCCGTGGGTCGTGGTGCGCCCCATCAAATGCCGTCGAGGGTCGTGTTCGCTCAGAACGTGGATGGTGGCGTGCTCCAGGGCGTGATTGCGCCGGATCTGGGCAATGAGGGGTATTTCCAGGATGTTCATCAAAACCTCCTTGTTACTGGATATTGAATACTGATCACCGATTACTGATCACTGGCCTTGCTACGATGATCAGCCGGTGGGTGTTGGAGGTGTAGGGCCAGCAAGTGACCAAAGTGACACGTTCGTCGTCGGTGGGTGCGATCCACTGGGCATTGGCACGGCGCACTTCTTCGGGCTTACCCTTTTCCTCAAACAGGTGCTTCTCTGTGACGACGTAACGATAGGCCGTCTCTCCCACGTAGAGGAACACCTCGTCGTCGGGTTCGAGGTCAATCAAATACCGAAAGACCTTACCCTTGATGTTGTGGTGTCCTGAGAGGACAGTGTTGCCGACGTGACCAGGGTAGGCGGAATTCTGGTGCCAGCCGGCGGCATAGTCGGCTGCATCCCAGACGGCGCCTTCAGCCGTGACCGTCCACCCCACGGGTACGACTGGAGCATCCAGGCCGATGGCGGGACTCACAATGCGATCCGGTGGGGCGCTGGCGGGGGGCGGGCCTGATGGGGTGGGAGTGAAGGTGGGCGTGGAAGTGAAGGCAGGCGAGGGAGTGACTGTGGGCGAAGGGGTAACTGTGGGCGAAGGGGTAACCGCGAGCGTCGAGGCCCGTACTGAGGTCGCTTTGCTTACGAGCCGAAGTGTTGGGGGCGCGGCGATCAGGATACCTGTCGGAGGGATGGGCTTGACCGAAGGCGCGGCTGTCATCACACCCTGTTCTTCGCCTCCCCCCATTGGTGAGGAAGAGGAAAAGGAGGGAGCGGGTGCTTGTAGGTCGAGATGATCTTTGACCAGTCCCATAGCTCCTACGGTCAGGAGTGCTGCGCCCAATACGATCAGGATAGCTGGGAAGGTGTTTCCGTGTTTTAGTAATGGCATCTTTCTATAGTGTGCTCACAGGATCAATGTCCACCCGCCAGCCTCGGGGGAAGATCACGTCCTGGAGGAGGGTCTGGGGATCGGAAACCCGCACCACAATTTGCCAGCGATACTTGCCCCGCAACTGCCCAAAGAAGCAGGGCGCTGGGCCGATGAGATCGGTGCCAGGCAGACCCAGGCGGGCTATCTTGTTACTAAGGATGCGGTGCAACTTCTCTGCCTCCTCTTGACAATGTTTTTGGTTGGAATGAACGTAGACCAACTTGGCCAACCTGGCGAAGGGAGGGTAGCCATGCTCCCGCCGGAAAGCTAACTCTTTCTCGTAGAAGCCGTCGTAGTCGTGTCGGCTGGCCATTTGGACGGCGTAGTGCTCAGGAGTATAGGTTTGGATGATGACCTGGCCGCCCAGGATGCTGCGCCCAGCCCGACCAGCCACCTGGGTCAGAAGCTGGAAAGTACGCTCGCTGGCCCAGAAGTCGGGCAAATGCAGGGCGGTGTCCGCAGCGACCACTCCCACCAGGGTCACCAGGGGCAGGTCCAGCCCTTTGGCGATCATCTGGGTGCCGATGAGCACGTCAGCCTGGTGCTCGATGAAGCTCTGCAAGAACTCCTCGTGCGACCATTTGCCGCCTGTGGTGTCCCGATCCCAGCGCAGGGTGCGAGCCTGGGGAAAAAGCCTCTGAACAGTGGCTTCCACCCTTTGAGTGCCGACGCCGAAGAACTTTATGCGTTTGCTCCCGCAGTTAGGGCAAACCTGGGGCACCGGATCATCGCGGTTGCAGCGGTGACAGACCAGGCGGGGTTCCTCTACAGAGGGAGCTCGTTTGCGACCAGGGAGGTGGTAAGTCAGGGGCACCTCGCAGCGGCGACACCTGAGAACGTGACCGCAGTCGCGGCACATTACGAAAGTGGCCGCCCCACGGCGGTTCAGAAACAGAATGGCCTGCTGATTTTTATCCAAGGTCTCACGCAAGGCTCCCTGAAGGGCGCGGCTGAAGATCTCGCGATTGCCGGCCTTCAGCTCCTCCCGCAGGTCAACGATTCGCACCGGCGGCAAATCGGCATAGCATGCCTCGTCGCTTAGAAACTTGTAACCTGTAACTTGCAACTTATAACTCACCTTCTGTTCTTCGATCCGCCGCCGATGGCCCATGATGCGCTTCGGCAGGCGCAGCAATCTGTACTCTCCCCGTCGGGCGCGGTAGTAGGAGACCACGTCGGGGGTCGCGCTGCCCATGATGACCACCGCCCCCGCCAGCTCTGCCAGCTTCACGGCCACCTGGCGGGTGTGGTAGCGAGGAGTCATCTCCTGTTTGTATGAACCCTCGTGCTCCTCGTCAATGACGATGAGGCCCAGGTGGCGCAGGGGTGCGAAGAGGGCCGAGCGGGGGCCGATGACTACGTCCACGTCCCCGGCCCGGACGCGCCGCCAGGTGTCGTAGCGCTCGCCCAGGGAGAGCCGGCTGTGGATGACGGCTAGGCGGCCGGGGAAGCGGGCGGCGAAGCGGCGGATGGTCTGGGGGGTGAGGCTGATCTCAGGCACCAGGACGATGGCCTGCTTGCCCTGCTTGAGGACTGCACCCAAAGCGCGCAGGTAGATCTCGGTTTTGCCACTGCCAGTGACGCCGTGAAGTAGAGTAACGGGTAATGGGTAACGAGTAACGAGTTTCTTACCCCCGTTACTTATTACTCGTTGACCTATTACCTTTTCAATCTCCTCCCATGCGACCTCTTGATCCGGCGTCAGCTTCGGCGGCACATCGAGGACGAACTCCCGCTCCTCCAGCGGGTCACGCCAGACCTCCTTTTCCTCCAGGCTGATCAGGCCATGGGCGGCCAGGTCCCTCAACGCGCGCAGGTTGCAACCTGTCTCGGCGTAGATCCAGCTTACCCAGATGGCTCCCTCTTCTTCGGCCCGCAGAAAATCCAGCACCTCCACCTGCTTCTGGGCGCCGCGCAACTCGACTATCTTGTCCACTACCTCATCCGGAGGGAGGCGCAGGATGACCACTGGCTTCTCTTCGAAGCGTTGCACGTAGCCTTTTCGCTCCAGTTCCCGTAGCACGGAATAGGAACAATTCGCTTCCCTGCAGAACTGCGACAATTCTACAGGCTCAGGGCGGTCGCGCAGGAGGGCCAGGGCAGACGCCTGTTTGGAGGCTCGGCGCAGGTGTGCGGCGACAGCCTTGTCTATGGCCCTGGGCGAGAGCAGAGGGGCAACCAGAGTGCGCTTCTCGGTGATCTGGACCAGGCCCTTCTCGGCCAGAGCGCGGATGGAGGCGTCGGTGCAGCCGACTTTGGCACAGACATCGGACAGGGTGGGCAGAGGGTCCTCACTGCGGGACAGGAATTCCAGCGCGTCGGCCTGCTTGGACGAATGGCCCAACTTGGGAATGGCCTGGGTTATTCTTTCCTCGTCGGCAATGAGGCGGACGAAGCGGGCTCGCTTGGGCCTCACCCGAGGCTTCTCGAATTCCGAGCGCCTGGTGATTATGCCCCTGCGAGCCAGTTGATCTACGACCGGGCGTGGGTCCTCTATCTCGAGGAACCGCGCCAGATCTTTCACCCACTGCTTGCCCTCCTGGCGCAGGAACTCGATCACTACACGCTGCTCTGGTGTGAGGTCTTCGCTGCTTCGCTGCTTCGCCGACTCGCTCAGCTCCACGGTGAGATCGGCGCGCTGCTCCAGGCCGGGGGGCAGCATCAGGCGCAGGCAATCAATGAGGGGGGCAAGGTAGTAGCTGCTGATCCAGCGAGCCAGCTCGATCTGTAGCGGAGAGAGGACGGGCTCAAGGTCAACGATCTCCTCGATGTCCCTGGTCTCAAGCACCGCGGCCCTGTCGGTCAAGCCCACCACGATGCCTTGCAGGCGACGGGGGCCGAAGGGCACCTGCACCAATTGGCCGACAGCTACCTTCTCCTCGAAGGTGGGGGGGATGGAATAATGAAAGGCGAGGCTCAAAGGGCTGTATGTGTTCTCAGAGCCTTCTTCCAGATCTGAGATTGCTTGTCGCCGGATGGGGGTACTGACGACTACCTCAGCATAGGTCATGGCGTTGCCAAACCTCAAACTCTTGGCTCTTTGGGAGTTAGGGTGGGTAGTGAGCCGGAGTCCCCAACTTGTTGGGGGTGTGGCGCAGCAACCCCCAACAAGTTGGGGACTCCAACACCGTGACCCTGCGAAATCCCAAAGAGCCAAACCCTTTTGATCGCGCGGGAAGTCCTCCTCCACGGTCTCTGACCGAGGCGGAAGGGCTCGGTCGGAGACCTTCGCCTATCGAAAATCGGCTAAGCCTGGTAAATGGCCGCCGCCATGTAGCCGACGATGTAGCTACCGGGCCGGCGGTTGCCGGTCACGTCGCTGGAGTTGGTGTAATGGAGCACCATGGCCCGGTTCGCACCCAGGGCTTGCGCGGTCAGGAGCGTGGTCACGACGGGAGCCCCTCCGCAGGCGTGGCAGCGGCCTTCGATGAGAGCGCGGGCCAATCCCTCGACGTCGAACCGCTCCACCAGCTCGACCATCACTCTGTCGTGGCGCACGACGTCGTCGTAGTCGTAGAGGTGGGACAGGTCGGTGCTGGCGACGATAAGCGCTTTTCTATCGCGCATCAGTTTGGCCAGAGCCGCGCTCAACTCGCGGCAAGCCGTCAGGCCACGGTCGCTGGTCAGGGGTTCACCTAACATCACCGGCAGCAGGGTGAAGGTGCCCAAAACTTGCTGGAGGAAGGGGAGCTGAATTTCCAGTGAGTGCTCGCCGTCGAATCCCGCGCGGTTTAGCGTCACTTCTTTGCCCAGCGCCTCCACCAACTCGGCATCCACTTCCACCAGCCCCAGCGGGGTCTCGTAGTGGCTCGCTTTGGTGACGGCGAAGCGGCCCAGGTACGCCTGGTGGAGAGGTGAGAGCACGGCCACGGTATCGAAAGCCGGGCGGTGTCCTGAGCCTTGCCCTGAGCCCCGTCGAAGGGTTGTCGAAGGGCCGTCTTCCAGTTGCTTGTAGGCATAGGCCGCTGTGGGGCCGGAATAGGCGTAGCCAGCGTGGGGGCTGATGAGGGCTTTCAACTCCCCCTCCAGTTCCACCTTTTCGGCGTCCGCCAGATAGCCCTTCAGCGTCCGACGCAGTACGTCGGGCTGACCGGGGTACCAATCACCGGCAATGACAGACTGCCGGATACCTCCTGCTTTTACTTCTCTCATCGAACGCCTCCTTGCAATTCGATCTTGCGCTGCTTCACTTTACACTTTTCGGTGGTGATGATGGCGGCGATGGTTTTCACCGTGTCGTCGAGGCTACCATCGCGGTTCACTACTACGTAGTCAAACTCGTCCAGGCGCTTCATTTCCTCCCTGGCCGTGGCGATGCGTCGCTTCAAGCCTTCGGGTGTCTCGGTCTTGCGCTTTTTCAGGCGACGGATCAGCTCCTCCTCTGAGGAAGCGG
>Ga0265595_1000405_pt1 | contig 39931 bp, 39 predicted proteins | sample saktaG_15_FD_190148 | JGI IMG/M metagenome (GOLD analysis project Ga0265595, IMG submission 190148) | Saline water microbial communities from Sakinaw Lake, British Columbia, Canada - sak_2013_06_06_50m | ecosystem: Environmental > Aquatic > Non-marine Saline and Alkaline > Saline ...
ATATTTTGCACATTTTATTGATAAGTTCTTTATTTTGCTTTTTACTTATTACTCCACCATAGTCATAAACTATGCACTTAATATCTTTCATTAAATCTCCAGTTGCAGAAGTGCGTCTAACCTTCCGGGCATATACGACGTTCGACGCACTTTTTACCTTCCCACTTTAATTTTTTAATCGCCCTGCTCGCTATAGTGTATATTCCCGACAATATATTCTGCTATCTATTTTGTCATATTGTAAAACCTGAGCCTATATGACCTCTTCGTAGAGGTAATATCAAAGAAAATAGGTGTCTGCTATTATTTACTACAACCCCTTTCTTCGATCAGGTTTAGTTAAAATGAAATATTTTAAAATATCGTATAAAAAATATTACGCTTGTCTATATCGTTTATAGGATGATATAGACAAGCGTAATAGAAAATAGTGTTAATCTTCCACTATACAGACATTGTTCCCAAAATAACAAAGACAATACCAGCAACAACACCAGCTATCAATGCATAGGGAAGCTGAGTCGTCACATGATCAATATGATCACTGCTTGCTCCCAGGGAAGAAAGGACAGTGGTATCAGAAACCGGAGAACAATGGTCTCCAAAAAGGCCTCCGCCAACGATCGCACCTATGGTTACAAGCACAACAGTAGAAACGGTGCCTCCAGAGAGGTTCATAGCAATAGGGAGAGCAAAAGGAGTAAGAATGGCATAGGTACCCCATGATGTTCCTGTAAAGAAAGAAATTAATCCACCGGTAATAAAAACAATGAGCGGAAGCATCCCTGCAGTCATCCATGACTTGGTAATTGAAATAATATATTCCTGAGCACCCAAACTTTTAGAGATAGTATTGATACAATAAGCCAACGCAAGTATCATGATAGCAGGAAGAACACCTTTGATACCTTTGACTGCTAAATCCATTCCATCTTTAACTCCCTTGAAATAGCCTCCTATTGTCATAGCAATAGTCTGATACATTACTGCTGCAAAAAACGCCTCAAGAATCTTTGTGCTACCAAGAAATATAAATGTACCAACAGCAATAGTAACAATTATTAAAACAGGGATAAAAAGATAGAACAAGAGACTTGTTTTTTTTGCCTTCCAAAGAATGTATTTGATCCAATTCTTCGCCTATAAGAGGCATAGCACCATCACGGAGAACCTTCCCCTCATTCTTTGCACGTAATTCAGCTTTTTTCATAGGACCAAAATCAGGAACTATATTGTAGGCAATAAGACCTGTGAGAATAACAGCAAACCAACCATAAAAATTGTAGGGAATTGACCTTATAAATACTGACATACCCTCTCCCACATTCGTAATGGGTCCATAGCCCTTCAAAAGACCAGCAATATAAACCGCCCAGCCACTCAAAGGGATAAGGGTACATACAGGAGCACTACCCGAGTCAAGAAGGTAAGCTAACTTTTCTCTGGAAATCTTATATTTATCAGTCAGTGGCCTTACAATTGGACCACTAAAGAGCGGGCTAAAATAATCGCTAAAGAAAACGAAGATGCCCAAAAGCCAACCGAAACCGGAAGCGGCTCGCCGTGAACGGATTCTAGTAGCTGCCCAATCACCAAAAGCCTTGATGACACCCGCACGAAAATAAAAAGCTATCATAATCCCTATAGATATTTCTATCATCATTACCCAAATAAAGTCTGCATTACCCAATGCTTTTTGAAATAGCTTGGAAAGGCCTGTGGCTGGATCAACACCAGTAATAACAACACCAGTAAGACAACCAATAATCAGTGAAAATACAGCATCTTTTGTTTTAAACGCTAAAAATAAAGTAAGAAAAATCGGAATTAGAGAAATAATTCCATAATTTATTGATTCATCCATTTTTTAAATTACTCCTTTTTTTGATTTAAATTTTTTTCTGTAATTTTTTACATTATGAATCTCTTATCTTTCACCTCCTTCCTTCCGAAAAAAGCAACGTTGAGAATCTACCAATCAAGCTAAAAAGATTCTTTAAAATAAGCGCGATTCATTAACACAGGTGCAATTCTGATTATTGATTCTATATAGGAAGTCTCCACCCTGATTCGTTTAACTGGTTTAACCATAAATTCAAGACGGCCAATCGAAACTATTTTGAGCTTTAATCTCTCTAAAAACAAGTTCTCCACATACTTCTTCGTAGCAATCAGCGTCCTTTATATACCTCTTCATTTATCCCAATCAATAATCCGGTTGTCCCAATTCAGGATATGATGTTGTAACTTCCCTATTCATTTCGTTTAAATAGTATAAGGCTTAATAATCACCCACAGACGCAACTAGATACCTTACCATAGTGATGAAATCAAAAACAGGTATTCCTGTCCTTTTTCTTATTTCTTTTGAAAAAGGCGGCAAATCTGTACATTCTAAAATAAACGCTCCAATAGAAGGATCTTTCCCAAAGGCATCACCTGCCACAGATACTACTTCCTCTCTAATAATATCCAAATCTATATCCTCAAGGGGAGAAATGAAAATTTTATTCCATTCTGAGCATTCTTCCATCCCTAAAATTAAAATATTGAGACTGTCGGGTACCCCTGCATTTCGAAAATGATCCCTGGTTAAAAGCTTCTTGTTAGCAGTGATTACCGCAACTGATTGGGAAGGACTTAATGTAGCTGCCACGAATGGAATTTGCATAAGACTGGATGTAGCGACCGGAACTGTAAGACTTTTTGAAAGTTCTTTCTGAAAAATGGCATTAAATCCACAACTTGTTACAATAGCACTTACACCTTCTTCTATCATCTTCTTACCGTAGGTAACCATTTTTTTCATAACATCAATATCTGGCTTTTCTAATATAGTATGGATATTAGCTCCTGGAACACGGCTAAAGATGACGGGAAAATCGTATGAATCGGGATTTGTACTGTTTCCCTTGAAAGATTCTAACTGAACCAACCCGCGTGGAACAGTACCTTCCTCCCAACATAATATCCCAATAATAGGCTTTTCATCTTTATACAAATAGAATCACATCCTTTCTCGCTATTATTTTTAATTTGCGCGGAAGTCCCCAAAATCAAAAAGAAAGACATCTCATATTTTTCTTGTAGGAGATATCTATTCAGATTATTATTTCTCCGACAGTAGTAATTTTTACAGGACTGTGTGAAAAAGATACATTTGTAATAACAGATTTATTACTTGAAATTAAGAGAGTAGCCCTCTCTGGGCCTCCAAGTTCAGAACCACCTCCTGTCTCAAGAGAAACTTCATAAACTCCTTCCCTGTAAATACCTTCTCTTTCTACTTCTTCAGTAGCAACAATAGCTACTCCTATTGCTACTGAACCAGTTCCACAGGAAGGCTCCACCGTACCACCAAGAATATCATGAGGGAAAACTGCCCTTATATTCCCACCCTCTAAAGTATGCCAATCATAAAGGGCAAAATCTAATGTTCCCCCTTTATATGCCTTAAGGAATTCTTTTTGGATTTCAGCCAAAACTTTTTTTGTTTTTTCATCCATTTTTACAAAATCTACTTCCGGAAAAATCTTCTTCACATCATCAGCATTCAAAACAAGAAACTTTCCTACTTGCATTGCATGAACTCCACAAAGGCGCATTGGATTTACCCCATCTGTATAGATTTCTTGCAAAAAGCTCTTCATATTTGTAATAACCCTTGTTTCTCTATCCCTAAAAGAGGGTTCTATCCCTACTTTTACGATACCCCCATCTGTCTCCAGTATTATATTTGTTTTGCTATTAGCAACACTAATACCGTAAGGTTTACCAATATCTGTTTCAATAAGAGCATGTCCAAGCACTTGTGTCATTCCACCACAGGCACTGATGAAGCGTTTTGATGCGTGACCTACAATTTTTACCTTTAAATCCCCTTTGTTCTCAGGCGGATAGAGAATGCCCGCTTCATGACACGAAAGATATTCTCCCGAAAGAACGCGTAACGTTGTTTCAAGTTCTCTGCCTTTCTCTATCTGAGAACCGCGGAGGAGAACAATGGTATTCCCTCCCATATGCCCCTTAATAAAATTTAGTCTTATGGTTCCATTTCTCCTTTCCAGTCAAATTCCATGCGGCGAATATCCATATCACGTTTTTCCAGTTCTTTCAAGAAATAATCAAAGGGTGCGTCCATAGGAGAAAGCAAACCCTTCTTTTTTAAAATGCCATCAAGAATCATCTGAGCACCGATACTTGCAGTAAAACCTACGGTTCTCTGCATAGATGTAAATCCGGTCTCTAGATTTCTCTTGTCAATGATCTGGTAAATAATCCGAGTAGGTTTGCCATTCTTTAATCCCCTACCGTCAATTCTTATCAGGGCAACATCTCTTTCATTCTCTCCATAATAAAATTGCTTTTGAGAAGCAAGTATATTTGCAACAAACTGATTAGGCGATATTTTTATACCCTCTAATTCCACAGGCTTATTGTCAATTAATCCACTTTTGGCCATTACATACCAGAAAGCCCTATGTCCTGCCCAACGACAAATATATCTCCCCATATTAAAAACGTTCTCCTTGATTCCAAGGAGATCAGCATAGTGTACAGAATCCCCATTTGCAAAACATTCCAAAGGAAATCCTATCTCATCAAGTTTAAGTACATGCGTATTTTCCGGGGCAAACATTTCATCTGCCTTAATATCAATAGATTTACCCTCAGATATTATCCGTGCTGAACGAAGATAAGAACCCAAAACACCAGCAACCGACCATGTAAATTTATAGTGAATAGGATTATTACCTGCCTCCTTATCTGGAAATCCAGCACCATAGGAATAAAAAACTTGCACTTCATCTAACTCATTTACAACCTGTTTACTTAGAATTAGGTCTATTCCAGGATCCATACCAAATTCGCATAGAATAGAAATATCTTTTTTTTGAGCTTCTTGATGAAGCTTTTCTAAATCTTTCTCTCTTTGTTGCCTCTTGCGCAAATCTTGTTCGTTTATATTAGAGAAATATGAAGAACTGACTAGATTAACACCACTCTCAGCAGCCATCTGTCCAATGGGGTAGGCAAAGGTATTAGGTAAAAGTTCTATAACAATATCTACATTTTTCATAAGATCCTTAATGGCAGATGTGTCGGTGGCATCAAGGTTTACTGCTTTAACTTTTTCTGATCCAATCGTCGTTACATATTTATAGAGATCAGGTGAACTGTCTGCAACAATGACTTCAGAAACAATGTCACTTTTGACAATGTCATACAGGGCTGCTTTTCCCTGCATCCCTAAACCTAATTGTAGAACCCTTTTTCCTTTCATAATTAAAACCTCCAATTTTTTATTAAACATAAAAATTGCCGTTCAATATGTCAATTAAAAAAGATTATTATAATAACTCTTCTTTCTCTAAAAATTTAATCCCTTCATTCTCAAGTTCAAGCAGAATAGGGCCATAAATATCTTCATAAACAGGAATGACCACACCTTTACGGGTTATTTTACCTTCTGCAATAAGCTTGGCTCCAACTGCGGGAGGAATACCTGTTGTTCTGGCTATGGATGTATCTTTATCAACATTTCCATAATCGATAAATGTCGAAGTGAATTTTTTCGTCACATTTTCCCCTGGGAAGTCAGCAATATACTCATGCTGCATAATAACGAGATCCCGTTCGTCTGTTCCAAATTTCAGTTTTTTTAAAAATAGGTAGCTCAAAATATCCTTATTTGACCCTTTACTATAAGGCAAAAGTTCATTCCTAAATAATCCAAGCCATTCAATCTTCTTAAGTACTGCCGAATAAGTATCTAATCCAAGATATTTGGCTACTTTTGGGGGCAAATCAGAGTCATTGGAAGTCCCTATTAATTGAGCTGTAAATTTCTTGTATGATAGCCCTTTTAGGGATTTTTCTTCTTCCTTAAACATTCCCAAGAGGGCTAGTTTTTTCATAGCCTCACACCACCCAATGTAGCGAATAGTAGCTCTATAAATATCTTTTACCCCATTTAAGCCATATAATTTAATGTATGGAAAAGAATTACCATTAGGATATTCTTCAAACCATCCAAGGTCAGAAAATGCCTTGAAGGAGTAATTTTCCATAAGGTGAACTCCCGGAATAATAACTTTATCACCCTTCTTTAAAAATTCAGCCGGCCGCTCACAGGTACCAATAAGACCAGCCGGAGACCAAGAAATCTTGTATCCAAAGGGATTAGTGTTAGATTCGGATGCAGGAAGTGCCCCGCACCAAGAGTAAAAACCCTTAACCATTCCGCCTTTATTTTGAATCTGGTGTATAGTAGAGACTGCTGACATATGATCGATGCCTGGATCCAGTCCAACTTCTGAAAGGATAATTACATTTGATTTTACCGCTTCCTGATTTAGAGATTGTAATTCTTTCGAAACATAATTGGTGCCTACCATCGATTTTCCGGCGGTTATACAAAGTTTGGCAATTTTCGGTTCAAAGGAAGAGGGTAAAAGATTAATCACCACATCACTTTCAGATATTATAGTTTGAAATTCTTCGATTCTACTTGCTTTAAAAGCCTCGGCTCGAGAATGGTCACCTACAGCTCTCTTTACATTGTTTATATCTCTATCAACAACCATAATCTTAAAATCAGAATGCCTTAAAAGATATTGAACGCAAGGTCTTGCAACGCGACCCGCTCCAAGAACAAGAACATTATACAATTTTACATTTCCTCCCTTTAAATTTTCAAAATCATGGGAATATAAAACATTTTTTCTCAACAAATATTGATGTCAATTTTTATAAATTCTTCTGCCAGGGCTTAAACAATAGGTTGTAAGTTGAAGAAATGTGTTCTCTCATTCTTTTCTTGGCAATTCCAGCATCATGATTTACAATTGCATCAATAATTTCTGAATGATCTTTAAAACTTGACCTTTCGTATGGTGTAAAATATTTCTTGGAATTCTCAGGTTGATAATTGTAAAAACTGTCAAAATAAAAAACAAAGATTTGGGACCGCCAATATATTTGTTTAATAAAACGGTCCAGATATTTATTTCTACTTATTCGGGCAATATTTAAATGAAGCTGTTCATTTACTTCGGTGTATGCTTTTTTATCAAAGGAAAGATACGCGTCTTCTTCCTTTTTGCGAAGCAATTGTAGAAAAGCAATATCATCATCAGTAATACTCATTGCGGCTAAGAAAGCAGATTCTCCCTCTAATGCTTCTCGTACTAAAAAAATTTGTTTAACATCTTCTCCTGTAGGAACGGGTATTATGACTCCTTTTTCTGGGGTTTTTTCTAATAATCCGTCTGCTACCAATTTTATAATAGCATTTCTAACGGGTGTACGGCTTACTTTCATTTTTTCTATAATATCTTTTTCTAAAATACGACTTCCGGGATTAAGTTTATGTTCTATAAGAAGCCCTAATAAATAACGATATACCTTCTCTTCAGCACTCATTTTTGTCATATTCTCCAATCTATTATAATAAATATTAAGTATACATCAATGTATACATTCCTGTATACTTGTATTATAAGTCTACTTTGTATATATGTCAATTCCCTCCTGAAAATATTTCTTATCAAGAGCTTGTGAGACTTTTATTGCCTAAAAGAAATTATTTTATTTTAACGCATGAAAAAAGAAAAAGACCCTCTGGTGTCTTTTTGCTTTCCCCTTTGCCTCGGGATACCTCCTTTCCTTCTTTAGGCTAATGATCCCCAATTTAAGTTCCGCTTGTGCTTCTTGTCTTCGTGTTGGAGATGTATACTGTTGCCATCTACTTCGATTTAAAAGCGCCCGGTTTCAGTTTTAAAATAGTTAAGTAAAAAAATCTAAGGATCAGGCGTTCACAGACTGACCGAGAATAACTTAATTATTCGACAAAAAGACGGGAATTAAAAAGGACAGAGTAAAAATAGCTATATTACTACTTTTGCTCTGTCCTTTTAACTGAAAGATTCTTCCTAATCGATTAGGAGATATTTTTTCATTAAACTCTGTATGGGTTTTCCCAATAATTAGGAATTGCCCCGTCGGTGCTTTTTTGTATAAAGCTATCCAGAGTTCTCTCCGGTAACGGTCTTTTTGCCTGAAAGTTTAAATACTTTTGGTATCTTACCTCTTCGGCTCTTTTTCTCTTGTTGTATAAAAGAAAAGGTCTCTCCTGTTACCTTCATACAGGTTATGATATTTCATTTATATATTATATATACTACACTTATTCTAGAAATCCTTCTTTTTAGAGAAAAAAGTTGCAAGATGCAAGGTACAAGTGCGGAGAATCTGCCATAATGACAAAGGGATTAAAACTAATAATGTTTACTAATATATGGGGAAAATGTGTAAAACCTGTGGGGAAATAACTTCTTGAAAGCCTTATAAAATAAGGGTTTTAAGAAAATAATGCGAGGATTGCTTCTACGAGCAAATTTTGCCTTAACTGATACTTTATCCCTCAAAAATGGCACTTTTTTAACTAAAATTCCCTCATCTCGAAATCTGAAAGTGGCTTTTTATAATGATTTTAGGATTTCGGCGAGGTAAAAATAGACCAAAAATGGGGGTCGTAATTGCTGATTTTTCGAAATTTGAAGTGCGTTTAAAGGCACTCTCCGTGCGTTTTTAGGGCATTCCTGAAGGGGGTCTGAAACCCTTATAAATAAAGGATTTTAAGATAGTAAATAGGAATGGTGAACCGTCCCCTGTTCCTCTTATAATCCTACCCTTCGCTGCCTGGCCCGGCAATTAATTAAAGTGATCTATAAAATGTTAACTGAAGACAGGGATTATATTATTAGAAAAGAGTTAAAGAAAGTTGCATAAAAAAGTTTAATATTATCTTGATTTTTCAGATGGAAAGTTCAGATACCATGTTATATTTCAAGACCTGACCCCGTTAGATACTCTACTCGCTATTTACCTCCAAAATGTATCATCTTAATCTTAATAACCATATTGTCTTCATTAATTTCTACTTTCAATTTTTTGTATGGCCCAGGAATTCCTTTTTTGAAATAATTCGTTAACCCTATTGGCTCTTTAGGTATCCCGAAAAAGTAAGTATCAAGTTTTCCATTTCCATTTTTATCCTGAAACATAGATATAACATATTCCCCACTTGGCAGTGTTTCATCTATTAATAGAGTAGCGGAAGTAGAGTCAATTGTTATCGATTTGTAAGGTATTTTCTTTTTATAACTACTTTTGGAATTAAAAATAGCCATAATTATTTTACCTTGATTGGGTAATACTTCGGTAATCTCAATAGTCACATTTAATTGATCAGCAAAAATACTTGTGGAATATAACAAAAAGATGAGTAGAAATAGGATTTTTTTCATGAAATTACTCCTATTTATCCAGATAATTATCTTTTTTTCCAGAATGTTACATAACAAGCGAACTATTTCATTTACACTACCAAACTAATAGAACAACATATACTTAATGTTTTTTCTTATTTATTCATTGTATTCTACCATAGAATAAATTTTACTATCTTCATTATACAACATAATTATTCATCTGGTGTACCTTGCCTATTTCATTCATTTAAAAATAAAATATCAACTGCCTAAGAGAATGAGAGGTTAAGAATTCTGGTAATGTTTATTCATAAAACATTTTTAAAATATTTAACCCAGTCATGCCAGTATTTGTAGCCAATAATGCACAGATTGCCTATATAAAATAAGAGAATATGAGCTTGGCCATTGTATGATTTATAAAGAACATACGGTAGCAATACAATAAAACCTAAAAGAACTCCAAAAGCATCATCTTTAACTATTATTCCTTTTGATTTTAGAAGGCTAAAGATCGTGAATGTAATCCCAAGAATGGTCGGTGCTTCCCATTTTGTTAATACAGTCCATGCACCAAAAGTAGTGGCAATTGCTTTCCCTCCATTAAACTTTAACATTGGAGAAAAGGCATGTCCTAAAATGCCAAAAAGAGCAGCAATGGCAATTAAATATTTATCCTGAACAACATCAGTTATCACAAACAAAAATAGCGGAAAGGTTCCCTTAAAATATTCCAATATCAATGCAATCATACCAAAATTCATCCCTTTGGCTCGCCAGAGATTTAAAGATCCTGGATTCCCATCTCCGACCTTACGCAAATTAACATTTATAAGTCTTGCTAATAAATATGAATACATGACTGAACCAGATAGAAACTGTAAAACAATGGCCAGAAAGCTATACATTTATTTTTCTTCCTTTCCAGGTAACAGATCTTAGAATGAATTTTTTAAAGATAGAACTCAGAAAAACGATTAAAAAAAACAAAAAGTGTACAGGGTAAAAGACAACATCCCAAAAGCTATAATCACCGGTTTTACTGATTAGCATATAGATCTGTAATACAAATAGAAGATAATAAATTAAATACTCAGATTTGGAGAGGCAATAAAAAAAGGAAGAGTATATACCGCCAAACCATAAACATATTACTAAAAGATTTATCATACCAATTTGAATTGCACCGAAAGCCATATTTTTACTAAGACCCTCAAAAAGTTGTCTTAGTCCTTTTGGATACATACGAAACTTTATTATTTCGCCGCCCAATATATTGGTAACACCTATCCCCTTTTCTAAATAAATCTTCCCAATTTTTAAATCCTCAACAACCTGATTCTTTACTGCAAGATGCCCGCCAGTTTTCTCATAGTCACTCCTTGAGGTTAAAATCACGGGTCCAAAAACCCCAATGGGATTAGATTTGTGAAAAAGAGAAAAAGAATTCATCGAAGAGAGGGCGATTAAATTAAAAGGCATAATAAGATGTTCGTAGAATTTTTCAAATCTCTGATATGGCCAAACAGAGATCAATCCACCATGTTTTATATATTCTGTGACCAGACTCTCTAAAGCCTCTCTAGAAAGTTCAACATCTGCATCCAGAAAGAGTAATAAATTACCTGTAGATTTAAGATAGCCATTCCAGCACGACCAGGGTTTTCCAATCCAACCTTTTGGTGGTTCTGTTTTTAAAGATATAATATCAATACCTACATAAGAAGATGCAACAGATTCAGTTTTGTCTGTAGAGTTGTCATTGACTACAATTATTTCGTAGGGTTTATAATTTTGAGTTTTTAAACTATTTAATATTTTACCTATATTGTGTTCCTCATTCATTGCTGGTATGATCACCGAAAGGCAAATACTTTTATTTTGAAGATTTTTTGCCTCTAAAAATCTTGTCCTTCTTAATAACAGTAACCATCCAATAATCCAGGAAAGAATGAGTATAAAATGTCTCATATTATAAAGCCCTTATCATTATTTATTTTTAACCTTTTCGATACATGAATTAGGTTACCCTCTGCGTTTTCAATCATTAGATGATAATGATTACTCATCAAACAGAAGGCATGCAATACAAAGCGATATCTTTTTACCACAGAACATAAGACCCTGAGGAAATTTATCTGTTATTTTCTCTTTTTTAATTGTGAAATAACCCGGTCTGCAGCCAATTTTCCGGTTAATATGGCAATGGGCAGACCTGAAGGACTATAGGCCCACTGTCCTGCCTGGAAAATATTATCAAGTGGTGTTAACACTGATTTTGAAACATTTTGCATTTTATTGACTGCCGGCATGCCCTTATTTGTAAAGGCCCATCCGGTAATAGCTCCATCAGAACTTCCGGCTTTTTTTGCAATCAATAATGGCGAGTAGGAAAAGTGATCAATGATGGCTGAACGGATTCGGGGATAGATTGACTTTGAAAGACTGTCAATCATGCAGTTTTCGATATATATTTTTATTTCATCGTACAATCCCTGTTCATCGAGTATCTTACACAAGTTATAATCAAATAAAACACTGATGATCAAACCGGTTTTCCCTGCAGGCGCAAGGTTTTTATCTTTAAGCACCGGAATAGATATTTCAAAGGTATTATAACTGATGTATTTTAAGATCCAATTTTTTATCTGTTCCAAGGTATTTTCAGTGGGAGTCTGTGACTGTAAGGAAAGAAGCCGGTTAAGATCTGAATATATTTTTTTGCCCAATCCCGTTTTCAGGGGTGTATAAAAAAAATGTCCATTTGATATTTCCGAGAAATATGAAGGAGCTAAGTCAACAGAAAGATAAAGCGTAAAAACACTGTCACCTCCTATTTTATCTTTTATTTCGTTTTTCCTTGCAATGGTCTTTTGTTTTGTCTTTCGGTTTAAAATTTTATTTGTGTCGATGCATCGGTACATGGTTTTTTGGTCAGATGCCCAAATCAGCTTTTTATAAAAGTACACTTTCCCCTGTCCATCTGTCACCGAGTGATGATCGGGATCAAGAGCTACAATTTTGGTGTTCTTCGCTATTTCCGCTTTTCTATTGGTGCAAAATTCTTCCATTCTACGGGGAATCATCCCCGTCCCACCAAGAGGATAATGATAATCAAGGTAGAGATTGAAATAACTCATGGCAAAAAAAGCGGGGGTTTTTTTAAAAAAATGCTGGCTGATGATATCGATAAGTGATTGGTTTTCGGTAAACATTTGCAAATGTTTTATCACTGGCCTATTCATCTGGTTGATCTTGCCAATAGTAAAGAAAAATTTTCCTATCCAGGGTAGGAGTACCTTCAACAGGTAATTCCAGTCATGTTTCAAATCCTTAAAGATGGGATTCTCTATGCCATATAAGACTTTCATATATTTCATCACTGTTTTGATATTATTGATTATTCTTTTTATATCATCGCTGTTTTCAGGGTAAAAACTGACTAAAAGCTCAAAGTAATCCTTCAGGTTTTCTTCTGAAGTGATGGCTATTACCCTGTCCTCAATTCCCAGAGAAACCCGGCTCTTCACACATTCAATTTCGATGCCCAGGCTCGAAAGCATGGGAAATACAATGCCTGAATTCTCAATGGCCCGAATTCCGACATCAAAGGTAAAACCGTTTTTATCAAAAGAATTAATCAAACCCCCAACTTGGTTTTCCTTTTCGCAGATGAGAACTGAATATCCGGCATCTGCTGCAAATGCGCCGGCGGTAAGTCCTGCCATTCCGCCTCCTACGATAATTACATCATATTCCAATGGATTCTCTCCTTGAAACTGTTTTACAATAAAAATTTGCTGATTCATCTTTAAAAATCAGTCCTTTTGAAAAATCCTGATTTACAATAAGCCTGCTATCTTTTTGCTCACCGCCCATATTTCTTTCCCTATTTCCCGATCCAAAGCATGCGGTGCAGGTTTTTCAACAAGTGTCAGATTGAAATACTGCCCGGTGACATCGGACAATTCCGGTGCTGCCGCAAGATAGTGAAGGGCCTGCCCTGAAATAGAGGGATCCGCTAAAAATTTAGTTATGAAATTGTGCTTATACCATCGATACAGAGGGCCGTTGTTTTCTCCGCTACTGCTCTTTACCGCTCCGGGGTGCATGGCATTGATGGTGACTCCCGAGCCCTTCAGTAAATCGGCAAATTCCCAGACTGTAAGCAACTGCGCAGTTTTGGAAGCCCCATAACCTCGTAATCCGATATAATGTCTTTTCTCCCAATTCAGGTCAGTTATATTTAAACCATTAAAGCGGTGTGCCTGGGAATTAACCTGAATGATTCGTGATGAAGGATTTTTTTTAAGCTTTTCCATCAGCTTGTAAGTAAGTATAAAAGACGCAAGGTGGTTAACACAAAATACCGTTTCTAAATGGTCTTTTGTATATGTTTTTGTAGTGCAATACATACCGGCATTATTAATGAGAATATCTATCCCTCGGTCTGAATGGTTCAAATAGTCAGCTACCTTATGCACTTCTTCCAAATTTATAAAGTCAGCGACTAGATAATCACATTCGACATGGTAAGTAGAGCGAATGTTTTCGCAGGCTTTTTCTGATTTTTCCTGATTACGGTTAATCATTACAATAGAGGCTTCATGAGCAGCCAATGCTTTCGCGGCTTCCCAGCCTACCCCGGAAGTAGCACCGGTTAAAACACACCTTTTCCCTTTCAGGTTTACATCACTATGATGCTGCTCAGCACGGTTATTGACCATCATTTGTTTCATATCGGCCCATTTATACTGCTTCAAATATTTAAACAAGATAAAACCTCCCTAACCGAATTTCTTTTTCATGAATTTTCTGTATGGTTTAGCAAACCAGGGAATATTATCGAATATGTCTCCCCATAAATCATAATAGTCCCTTTGCTCAATTATTCTTCCGTCCTGGTGAAGGGTAAGTTTCGTAGCTCCGTAAATGATAGAACTGGGAAATTTTTTAAAAATCATCGTCATTTCCCATTCCATAAAAATGATGTTATTTTCCATGACGATTGAGGGGATATTCATTTTGAGCTGTTGGCATCTGGCTGTTAGCCTGTCACAAAGATTTTTAAATTCATCAATCCCCACTATTTTTTGAATCGCATCCTTGAATACTATTTCTTCGTGGTAATAAGGAAATATATGAGACCAATCCGGCTTACCATCTCTGTTATAAGTCTTGGACCATAATTCCTTTATCTGAGTTGTGCTTAATCCGGATAAGCTAAAGTTATTATTCATAGATCCTCCTTATTGACTGTTCTCAAAAAAACAATTCAGTTTATAAGAAAATTAATAGGGGTCATGTCTTGCCACATCACTTTTCATCTTCTCGTTCGAGAATTATTAGGGGTCAGGTCTTGAAATATCACTTTTTTTCTTCCCCCTCTATTCTTTTAATTACTCTGCTCACTGTAGTATAATGCACGCCAATATATTCTGCTATTTCTTTCAAGGTATAACCATACTTTAAGTAAGCCTGATAAATGGCTTGATTTTTTAACTTCTTATCCTGGTGTAATAAAATCTCATTTAAGGGCGGCCTGGCTACATAGCGCTGTTCTCTGGTTATCTCCTTTAATTTTTCTTTCCCTCTCAGCAAGTGTTTTATCTTATCTATAAAATTTTCCTGGCCGAGAAACAATTGCCCATTTAGAAGCTTTAAAGGGGAATCTGTTTTTATTCCAGAGAGTACAAAGGCTTGATAAAGGTTAGCGGCTTTCTTTTGCTCTTTGTCAAATTGGGAGAGAATCCAATCTGTGGTTAAACAGGGAATCCCTTCTTCCTGACCGGCAGTTGCTCGATAAGTGCTCCACCTCCAGACTCCCGGGTCTTTTACTATGCTTGCTCTTACCGGATTTAAGACTACATAGCGACAGAGTTCCAGTAAATAGTTATCTTTATCCACCAGGATCGCTTGGTATCTACCCTGAAAAAGATGGCCGACTCTCTGGTGTTTTCGGTTGAATCGTTGGGTATATAGACCATTTAATTGTCTCATCCCCTTTGATAGGTTACCCTCGGGGGTTTCAATCATTAGATGATAATGGTTATTCATCAGACAATAGGCATGCAATAGGAAGCGATATCTTTTTACCACAGAACATAAGACCCTGAGGAAATCAGCAAAGTCTTCCTCGGTAAGAAAGATAGCCTGCCGGGCATTTCCTCTGGAGGTGACGTGATAGACTGCTCCTTTAAATTCTATCCGTAATGGTCTGGTCATGTTGCCAATATAACATATCTTTTGTTATATTTCAAGACCTGACCCCTCTTCTTATTCCGATACAGTCGATGATGGTATCATTATCCATGGCTTTACCGAATCGTATCTTGTTATAGCAGTATGAACATTTCTGTGGACATGCATTCGTCAGTCCGATCTGGGCATGGGAAGGCCCTGAAATGTTTTTGATCAGGTGTTGGTCAACAAATTTTGTATATGCTGGGCTGTTGATTGGAGGAAGATGCGAGTGCAGTATATAATCGTTATTTATTTTTTTTATCTTGAATTTTCCGAAATATTTCAGTAAAAATAAATTTGTCTTTAGATCAACTTTAAGTAATTGCGGTGTTTTTTTTAGACTTTTTAAAAGTCCTATCAGATTATCCATTTGGAAATACTAACCCCTCCTATTGATAACTCTTGATATCTAAATATTTGAAGTTGAAAAATAGATTGTTTTATTATTTTTATTTAATTCCCTTTATTTTTATAATATAAGCTTCTTTAATTGAATGGTAATATAATATAAATATTTTAAAATAATTATCAAATATTTTCAATAAAAATATCAAAAAGATTTAATATATAACACTACCATTTCAATTACAAATTCAAAATATTTTATAACAACAATCGCGTCCTGTTGCAACTTAAAGCTTCCTTCTTAATCCTCCCAAAACATTCCAAATGGGAACCTTCTTCATGTACTCTTCATAATCAACTCCAAATTTCTTTATATTATTGGCTGTATCTTTCCTCGCGGATATCCAGAAACATAATGCTGATGGTACACAAAGAATTATCGAAACTACTGACTGGAAGACCAGGATTAATGCAATAGACCAAATAAACATACCCAATGTCATCGGCTGACGAATTAGACCGTATATTCCGGTAGTTATTATGATAGTAGTTTCAGTCACCTCACCGACAGGCTTACCTTTGTGTTGTAAAGTAGCAATAGCCCCAAAGACAAAAAAAGCCGCAGGCACATACAAAATCCAGCCAATAATTTCTAACCATTTAACATTAAAGTGTGACCATGAACCTTGTATGCCAATAGTCAATTCAAGTGCTAACAATGTTAAAAATGCACCCAGTCCTATATGAGTATAAATTTCACTCGTGACATGACTCCTTATGGATTCGACCAACCATCTACCATTGACAATCCATATAACCATGCAAATACCAATACAAAGATATAGGTTTAACATTTGCTTCCTCCCTTTTTAATTTAGGTAAGCAATTTCATATAACAATTACCTGGTGCCCGAACTTAAAACTTAAAATATAGATTACCTTTTCTTATTTATCCAATTGAAAAGTAAAATAGGTATCCCTATTATTTCTTTGAACTTCCCATCAATCATCATTATACTTTAATGCAATATATTCAATAACAATACCGTATACGATGCCTGCCAAAAAACTCACAATATCATGAAAGCCTGTAGAACTATAAAAAGCAAAAGAAATGATTAAACCAAAGAGTGCTCCTCGGCCAATTACTTTTGGCCATCCCAGGTTTCCACCAGCCAAACCAATCACCAAACCCATCATCAGCCGATTGTACCATAAAGCAAACAAAAAGTAAGCTTCACTCTGAAAACCTGATCTTACGAAGGCTCCAACAATACAAAACACGCCCAAAATAGCGCCTGTTGCAATACATATTTTTAATCTTTTTGTCAACATACTTATCATCTCCTAACCTAATTTATTATGAACCCAATCTAAAAACTTGGTTGAATAACCCAGTGTTTTGGTAGGGCAGATATCTACACAATGGCCACAGCCCACGCAACGCGAGTCTGCAACTACTTGGCCGATTTGAGCCATGCTCTTGATATCAATTGACATAGGACAAGCTATGTTGCATCGATTACACTGAATACATTCTGATTGATTCGTCACAATTCTCTGCCCGGCCAATTTCGACAACAGAGATAAAACGGTACCTAACGGACAATAATAGCAATAACCTCTGCCAATAAAAGCCACCCAGAAAAACATCATCATGAGTAATTCTGCGCTGAGATATTTATAATTTTCAATTTGACTGACTACCTGAAAGTTTCCGAAAATTTGTACTCCGGATAAAAAGAGAATCCACCAAAACATAAAAAACAGTGATAATAAAAGAAATATCCACCGCAATATTGTAAAAGTTTTAAGCATATTTTTCTTCATTTTCCTGTTTTTCCCAATCAAAGGAAATGCCGGAGCAAATACTTCAGAAGCAAATCCGTTAAACAAACACAATGTCGAACATTGCCATCGCCTACCCAACAACAAGGTCCCCCCTATCACTAAAAAACTGACACAGACATAAAATACAAGAGCAGCTGATATACCTGCAACACCCCATACTGGATATCGGCTGAGATAGATAGACGAATCCGGATATAAAAGCTGTAAAGGTGTTGTCGTCCAGGGCAGGGGCATGGCAAAAAAGTATATTTCATGATTATGGAGGAAAATCGGGGCTGCAATATGCACGATTAATGCCGCTATAATGAAACCTGTCAGGTTTCTTTTTCTCATGATTGAACGCTGAGAAGTCCCGATGATTCTCAGCGTAAGAAAACTTCCTATGATGATAAACAGGGTTTTAATCCAATTTTCATAAAAATGCCAAAGCCGGGTGATAAAGGCTCCTACCGAAGGAGGGGCTTGACTGACATAGCCATAATTTAATCCGGCAAGAATAATCGCAAAAACAATATACAATCCAAGCATCGTTTTTAAAATTCTAAGCTCCACAGTATTCTTTGTATCCAGCATTAGCATTCTCCCTTTCCAGTCAAAGGCTAATAAAGTAGCGTGGCATTGTTAGCAATACTCATATTTTCTTGCTGTGAGCTGCTCATTTCTGATTATCTTATTAATTAAAAGATCTGAGAAAATGGGATGTATCCTTATTTCATCATCTCTTTTAGCTTTATATCTATCGTACCATCAGGAAGGACATAATCAGGAGAAACATAACCTTCTTCTTCAAATCTTTTCTTTCTTATACAACCAGTTCCTCCGTTCCAACAATAATCTTCAATCCACTGCTTATCTAACCAACCATTATCATAAGCCCTCTTCATGCCTGAACTTTCATTATACCACCTACATATATTCCCCATTGTTTTTTAACCTCTATTTTTAAAATATTTTAATTCGTGAATTTTATCTCTATATTATTAAAATTAAGATACTTTATTACACGCCATTTTAAATACTATATATCAATCAATAAAAATCTTCAAATGTGATAATTGAAAAATATTTTTCTAAAAATAAAATAACGATTCCTAAAATACAATTTTTTGGGAAATATAATAAAAAGAGTGTGAAATCTGTGGGAAAATACATTCTTGAAAGCCTTGTAAAATAAAGGTTTTAAGATAGTAAATAGGAACGATGAACCGTCCCCTGTTCTTTTATTTAAATAAATATTATCATTAGAACTGTTGCCTGCTTTGCTTTGGGAACGAGGCACTAACGAAAATATAAACGGTTTGATCAGAGATTACTTGCCAAAAGGCACGGATTTTAGTACAATCACTACACACCAATTGAAATTTATTGAAAAAAGGTTAAATCACAGACCAAGAAAATGTCTTGGATTTAAAACACCTAATAAATCATATTTCTTGCGTTGCACTTCACAGTTGAATGTAAAAATAAAATATTTTATATAAAGGAGAAATGCCACATGAAAAAAACAGATGTTGTTGTTTTAGGAGGACTTTCGGGAATTACTGCAGGACTCAGTTGTCGTCGTCATTATCCGGAAAAAAAAGTTATATTAATCAGAAAAGAAGGAACCATTCTTATTCCATGCGGAATTCCCTATATTTTTGGAACTGTGGGCGGACCGGAAAATAATGTTATTCCCGATGGGCTGTTGGAAAAAAATGGAATTGAACTGATTACCGATGAGGCTGTTGATTTGGATCGAGAAAAAAGAATTGTTACACTTAAAAATCAAGAGCCTATTCAATATGAAAAACTGGTTTTTGCCACAGGTTCTCTACCTTTAATTCCACCGATACCAGGAATAGACAAAAAGAATGTTTTTCCTGTTAAAAAAGAATTTGATTATCTCAAAGAAGTACTCAAAAAAGTAGACGAAGCAAAAGATATTGTGATTATTGGTGGTGGTTTTATCGGAATAGAATTTGCAGATGAATGTCGCAAAAATAGAAATGTCAATGTAACGGTTGTCGAAATGCTGGACAAATGTCTTCAGCTGGCATTGGATGATGAATACTGCGATGAAGCCAGGGTTAAATTAGAAGAAACAGGAGTTAAAATCCTGACCGATGAAAAAGTTGTATCTCTTAATGGAAAAGATGCCGTGGAATCTGTACAATTAGCCAGCGGAAAAGAAATTAAAGCGGATCTTGTCATTCTAGGTATTGGCTGTCTTCCTAATAGTCAGCTTGCCGAAAAAGCCGGGCTGGAATTGGGATTTAGAAAAGGTATAAAAGTAGATCGTTTAATGCGCAGCTATACAGATAAAAACATTTTTGCCTGTGGAGATTGTTGTACTAAGGAATCCTTTTTTGATGGTAAACCCTCGGGTGTCATGTTAGCTTCTATTGCTACATCCGAAGCACGGATTGCGGGTGCGAACTTATTTTCCCCTGTCCACCATAGTTGCGGAGTGATCAGTGTATTTGCCACAGTCATTAACGGACGAGCATTTGCAGTTGCCGGACTTACCGAAAGAACTGCCAGAGAAAATGGAACTAATGTCGTTATAGGGGAAGCTGCGGCAACTGATACACATCCCGGAGGAATGCCCGATTCAACAATGCTAAAGGTCAAATTGATTTTTGCCAAAAGCACAGGAATACTTCTTGGTGGAGCTATTTCAGGTGGAAAATCTACCGGAGAAATGGTTAATGTTCTGAGTGCCTGTATTCTTCATCGTATGACAGCAAACGATATAGTAATGTTCCAAATGGGAACACATCCGGCACTCACTTCATCACCAATAGCATATCCTATTGTTAATGCAGCCTGCAAAGCCGTTTTAGATATTCAGGGTTATAGATAATATGCTTGATATTCAATGCCGGTCACAGGCCATGACCGGCATTTTTTTTTACCTGATATGACTATTTTTGCTCAACTAAAGCTCTAAATAATCGCCCGGCTCACCGTCATATAGTATATATCGATATTCTACTATCTCCCTTAAGATATGTCAGAAAAAGAGCTGTTGTTCTTTTTAAAAGTTACCGAATTATTGAGCAGGTTTAACCTCCCCCTGTCATTTTGCAGAGCTATGTTAATAAAAATAGGTGTCCATATCTATTTTCTTTATATTCTTTATATTGTCGTATATCTTTGCTGATTAATTTCCATTCCCCTTTTCTTTCAAATAAAGCTGTTTTAAATTTTCAGGAATTCGAATGGGTTTCCACTTTTCCCGATCTACAAAGACACCTTTTTGTTCTGCAATCGCCATAATTTTATCTTCTACTCTAATTTCTGCCTTTATCCGCCATTTATGGGAATGAAGACGGCCAACCCACATTAAACCTGTTGGTTGTTCAAACATACGGATGGCATGATGGTATTCAATTCTAGTTTCCAGTAATATCGGGGCAAAACCAGCCTCAACCTGTTTCCCCAGGGAAAAATATTTTTCCAACCAGGCCAAACGTAAATCTTCCAACCATCGAATATAACTGATATTACTGACAATACCGGCAAAATCAATATCATAGGTAGCCACTTTAATTGCTTTTTCAATCAAGAGTATTTTCTTGTCTTCAGTCAAAAGAATTCCTCCTTTCAGGTTATTCTAAAATCAATGATTATTTCCTTTTCTTCTTATATCCGAAAATAAAAGGGTCGGATACTGTCTTTAAAGTAAATTAACCCTTTGCCACCTTCTTCGCCTGTATTCCAATAATTGATTCAAAAATAACAAAAAAGATGTAACCTGCCAGACATACCAACCAAGCCAATCGCCCATACAGATAAGGGGAGCATCGCCTGTGCCGAGGGGCACATCCATGACTAGAGTCAGACGTTCTCCTTCCGGATTGAGTTTCAGGGCCAGAAGGCGGCCATAGCGGTCAATCAACGCAGTGTTGTGTGCCACACCGGTAAAGACGATGGCTACCCGGTTTTCTACAGCCCGGAAGACAGCGGGAGCTTGATATTCTTTGCTTTAACATTGGTAACAGTAGTCATTTTGATTCCTCAATCTTTTATTTCTATTTTACTGCCTACCGCAATATGTGTCATTCGAAAATATTTTTTTCACTTTTATTAATATAAATAATCCTTTTGTTTATATTTATTATTCTACGTATGTTTAAAAAATCCTTCTTTTTAGAGAAAAAAGTTACAAGATGTAAGGTGCAAGCGCTGAGAATCTGCCATAATGACAAAGGGATTAAAAATAACAACATTTAATTATAAATGGGTAAATTTGTAAAACATATAAGAAAATATCCTATAGAAAACCTTATGAAATAGAGATTTTAAAGATAATAAATAGAAATGGAGAACCTTCTCCTGTATTATTTATAAAATTTTAAATTTTTTAAAAAAAGTGATAAAATTGCAATAATATCTTTTTAACAAAGGATTACAAATGAAAAAAATAGTCGTCCAAAAATATGGTGGAAGTTCCCTTTCAAACATTGGGAAAGTGAAGAAAGTCGCTAAAAATATTGTTGCACGTTTTAAAGAAGGCAATCAAATCGTTGTCGTCGTATCTGCTATGGGAAATGAAACAGATAGATTGCTTAAATTGGCTTACCAAATTAGCTCTGCACCGGATAAACGCGAATTAGATATGTTGGTTTCAACTGGTGAACAGGTCTCTATTGCACTTCTGGCTATGGCAATTCATGCATTGGGAAATAAGGCGATTTCATTCACCGCAAGACATGCCGGGATTTTAACCGATGGGGTATATACCAGGGCAAAATTAATAAAAATCGACAGCCAAAAAATTGAAAAAACTTTAAATATAGGTAAAATAGTTATTGTAGCTGGATTTCAGGGAATTAATCATCATGATGAAGTGACTACTTTGGGACGCGGCGGATCGGATTTAACCGCAGTAGCCCTTTCTGTCCAATTAAAAGCAGACCTATGTGAAATCTATACAGATGTAGAAGGTGTATATACCGCTAACCCAAAGCTTATTTCTGAAGCCCAAAGAATTCCCAAGATTTCCTATGATGAAATGTCGGAAATGGCGGTCCTCGGTGCCCAGGTGATGCACCATCGAGCAATTGATTTAGCACGTAAATATCACCTTCCGATTTTAGTAAAATCAACCTTTGGCTCGAATAAAGGTACCATGATAACCAAGGAGGTTCCTATGCTTGAAAATGTTATTGTTCGGGGAGTAACTTATCAAAAAAAAGTGGCAAAAATCACCCTCCAGGGGGTGAAAAAAAATACTGATCTTGCCTGTCAATTATTTGAAGATTTAGCCAAAGAAAATATTGTTATCGATTCAATTGTTCAGGACCTTTATAATCAAGACACTGTGACTGTTTCTTTTATTGTAACGGAAGATGATTTCACGCCTTCTTTAAAAATTACCAAAGAAATAGCAGAGAAAATTGGGGTCCAACAAATTTATACTGATTGCAATTTGGCAAAGGTCTCCATCGTCGGTGACGGAATAGCCAAAGAAGCCGGTATTGCCTCAAGAATGTTCCGGGCATTATCCCGGTCAGGTATTCACATGGAAACCATTAACACCTCGAGAATTCGAATATCCTGCTTAATTAAACTAACCCAGTTAGATAAAGCGGTTAAAGCCCTCCATAATGAATTCGAACTTAGCAAGATTAAAAAAGAGATATAAAAACCCTTCAGTAAAATATCGAAAGGTTTGATAAAGCCATAGTTTTTTGTAATGACAGAGGAATTAAAACTAATAATGTTTACTAATATATGGGGAAAATGTGTAAAACCCGTGGGAAAATACCTTATTGAAAGCCTTATATAATAAGGGTTTCAAGAGAATAATGCGAGGATTGCTTCTACGAGCAAATTTTGCCTTAACTGATACTTTACCCCTCAAAAATGGCACTTTTTTAACTAAAATTCCCTCATCTCAAAATCTGAAATTGGCTATTTATAAGGGTTTTAGGAAATCGGGGAGGTAAAAATAGGTCAAAAACGGGGGTCGTAATTGCTGATTTTTCGAAATTTGAAGTGCATTTAAAGGCACTCTCCGTGCGTTTTTAGGGCATTCCTGAAGGGGGTCGAAACCCTTACAAATAAAGGGTTTTAAGATAGTAAATAGGAACGGAGAACCGTTCTCTGTCACACTTTGATCTTTTATTTTTTTGCTGTTATTACATATTCCAAAGAATCGGGCACACTGTCTATCTTGAAAGCGTTGACTATAAATTCTCTGCATCCAAAAGCTAGTTCATAATGTGCTATAGAAATCCCAACATCAAGCCATTGAATATCATAACCTAATTTTCCCCCAGAATAATTTGGCGTCCTTTTAACAAGGAAATGTGCATCACCATTTGTATTTATCAATACTCTCCATGGTTGTTTGTTTGAAGCACTGGGCGCTAACCTTACCATTTCTAAAGCTTCTCTTATATCGGGATCTTTAATATTATGATTAAAATTTTCATCGAAAAATAGCTCATCAAAATTTATCCTTGAATCGCTTTTGGCAAAAGTTCTAATCATTTTATCGCTTAATGAACTTTTTTTGCTGCTATAGCCTACAGGTGATATTATGGGGATAATTTCATCTGGTGAAAGTTTTATGTCTTTACTTAGTTTTTTTCGGTTAAATGTGCCTCCAAGCCAGCACGTTCCTAATCCGTTTTGCTCTAAATATAAGAGAAGTCTTTCAAATACATATCCACAATCAAGCATAATATCTCTATTGTTTTTGCATGTTACTATGAGAAAAGCAGGTGCATTTTTAATGATACCGTAGGTGCCTATCCTGCCGGAAATGTTTTCACCAATTTCAATTAATTGTATTTTTATTTTGTTGCCATTAATGCCAACTAAATTTTCATCGTTATTTAAATAATTAATTATTTTTTCTTTGTCAATAGCCGATATTTTTTCGCCTGTATATGTTCTGATTGATTTTCTTGTTTTCATTGAATCTTTTTGTATTGTATTTTTCATTAATAATTTTCCTTTTGTTTTATTTTTTATTAATGTCCTATTAAAAAACTCACCTATTTCAACTAAGGAAAGTGGTGTGAACCTCTTAATGAGATAGATGGCCAAAGAGCGATTTGGAATTAGAATATTATCACTTGAATCAAGTTATGTCAAAAGTGTTTTTATAGAAAGAAAAAATAATAAAAAAAGAAGTGTAAAATATAATAAAAAGGTGTAGACTTACCTATATATAAGATTAGTTTAGGATAAGCATAAGAATCTATAAAGATATACCATAAGGAAAATTAGTGGTTAATTTTCGAAACTTCACCTAGAGTCGTGCATAGACGAAGTAGTTCGCAAAACATGCCAATTTGGGAGCACAAACGAAATAGTTCGATTATTTTAAGTTGAAATGCTTAGTAGATTTACCTTGGTTGTAACACACATATATATAAATATAATAAACTCAATAGACTAAAAAAGAAGATAAAAAATGGATACAAACAGAAAGACCGCAATAATTGTGGGAGTGCTATTTATTATTGGGACGGTTGCAGGAATATTAAGTGTTGTTTTTACTAGCTCTATTCTAAATGCTCCGGATTATCTTATGAAGGTTTCTGCTAATGAAAATAAAATCATAATAGGCGCCCTTTTTGTTTTAGTTATGGGCTTTGCACTTGCTATGGTTCCAGTTATGATGTTTCCAATCTTTAAAAAACATAATGAGGCCTTAGCTCTAGGGTATGTTGTTTTCAGGGGGGCGCTTGAGACCGTTACCTATATTGCATCGGTAATCTGTTGGTTATTCCTACTAATATTAAGTCAGGAATATGTAAAGGCAGGAGCTCCAGATGCTTCCCATTTTCAAACCTTGGGCGCTTTATTACTAAAAGGAAATGATTCTATTAGTACTATTTTGGTAATCGTTTTCAGCCTGGGCGCTTTGATGCTGTATTATTTATTCTATCAATCAAAACTCATTCCAAGGTGGATATCAGGTTGGGGTTTCATTGCAATCCTATTGCATTTAGTTACAGGCTTTTTAATTTTATTTCATCTCCAAAGTCCTTTTTCAACGATCAACACTGTTATGAATCTTCCAATATTTTTGCAAGAAATGGTTATGGCGGTATGGCTGATCGGGAAAGGATTCAATCCATCTGCAATCGCATCCGGGTCTATAAAACAGATATAAATGAAAGAAAATGACAAAATCAAAATGAAATTGAAGGAAAACTTATGAAAGCAATTGTATGCACAAAATACGGACCACCGGAAGTTCTTCAACTCAAAGAGGTGGAAAAACCTATTCCTAAGGACAATGAAGTACTAGTAAAAATTCATGCGGCAGCCATAACAGTCTCGGACTGTATAGTTCGAAGTGGCAAAGTAAATATCTTGCTATGGATCCCCATGCGCATATTTATTGGTTTTAGAAGACCAAGAAAACCTATACTGGGGTTAGAGTTAGCCGGACAAATTGAAGCAATGGGCAAAGATGTAACCCGATTTAAAAAAGGTGACCAGATTTTTGCATTTACCGGCAAGCGTTTTGGTGCTTATGCCGAGTACACTTGTCTGCCGGAAGACGGATTGTGTATGCCTGCTGACTGTATTATGGCATTAAAACCGTCCAATGAGACCTATGCGGAAGCCGCCGCCGTTCCTTCTAGGGGAACTTTAGCATTGTATTTTCTTAGAAAAGGAAATATCCAGAACGGACAAAAAGTTCTTATCTATGGAGCTTCCGGAGGGATAGGTACTTTTGCGGTACAGCTTGCCAAGTACTTTGGGGCAGAAGTTACCGGAGTATGTAGTACTACGAATTTAGAATTAGTGAAATCGCTGGGAGCCGATAAGGTAATTGATTACACCAAAGAGGATTTTACAAACAGCGGTGAATCTTATGATTTTATTTTTGATGCCGTTGGAAAAAGATATAGCTCAAAACTACAGTGCAAAAAAGCGCTAACTCCGAACGGAAAATACATATCAGTTGATGATGGAACACCTAAGTTATATCTTGAAGATTTAATTTTGCTCAAAGAGCTGATTGAAGCGGGAAAGATAAAATCGGTCATAGACAGACGCTATCCCTTGGAACAGATCGTCGAGGCTCACAGATATGTCGAAAAAGGACATAAAAAGGGAAATGTAGTAGTAACTGTGGGACACAACAACAATAAAACATAACATGCTCGGAGATAAAAACTTTAAACCGCCTCCCAGGCACTTCTTACAACCTACCTAAAATATAATAATCATTAGGAATATTATTGAAATAGACCAGGCTTAAATGAGTTTTTTCCTAATCAGCAAAGAGGTTATTCTCTCACTCCATTAACTCCCCCTTATTAATAAAAATTACAGTTCATTCCCACGACCGACCACCAGGCGCTTTTTTAGCCTGGTTAAAAATATAAAGGCGGGCTAAATCAGATACTTTTTATCGTAAAGCTAAGGCTCTATTCTTGATTACCGCGGGGCGTTCTTTTTCCATCAAACAGAGAACTGTCCACTGTTTCACAATATTTCTATGGCATTTTTATTCTTATAATATTTTCAATAAATGAAGATAGCTTGGCATGATAGGTGTTATGATCTTTAAGTTCACTTAGGGATATTCCAATCATAGCAACAGGTTTCTCTTTTAAAAGACCTAACAATGCTTCAAATATACGATCCGGAGTTTTGCCACCTGAACTAACAAAAAAGGCGGTCGATTGAATAGAATCCCCATATTTATTAATATATGTCCTTAAAGCTGGTGTGATTTTCCCACCCCATATTGGGCTTCCCATAATAACAAGATCATACTTAGAAGGGATTCTCTTTATTTCACTGATCTTTGCTTCCTTTTTTGTTATTGATACTTTGATCGCTTTTAGAAAACCCAGAGTCCCTCCTCGTTCATCTAAATCAGTGATTTCTTCAAGATCTACATCCATTTGTTGGGCAATGTCCTGGGCAATTTTTCTGGTATGACCAGTCTTGGAATAATACACAACAAGTATCCTGTAATTGTTTTTCTCATTGGCTTGCTTTTTCATGGAAATAATCTCCTTTTATATATCCACTTTTTATACCCCATTCTAAAGTGATATAATTATCTCGTTTGATCCATTCTGCTAATGGGCATACTGCTGCAGGATTTCCTTTAAATTGCTCCTTGGTAAAAGCATCAATCTGATAAATTGGTATTCTCATTTCAATTCCCCCTTGTTATTCACTCGAAACAACTGTCCCCTGTTTCATATTTAGTTGGATTTGTCCAAACGCAACAGGAATAGTAGTGCGATAAAATAAAAAACCCCATATACACTTCCCACTGATAAGGAAAGCATCACTTGTAATAAACTGATTTCCAGGAAAAAGACATTAATCAGACAATACAAAGAAAGAATAACGCCTTCTAATAAGCCCAAGACCACCATAAACCAATAGAATTCAAATTTATAGGAAGCCCAGATTCTGCCAATTCCAAAAGTAAAGGCAGCGATCCCCCATCCACCGGCAATAAACGCGAATTGATTGGTATAAGAGGCATATCCGGGCAGGGCAATCTTAAACACAGGGAAGAAGAGGGCTATCGCTGCAAATAGATCAACAACACCATTGCTCAATAGAATAATTCGGATGAATTGGATTTTCTTCTTTGTTTCCATGAATCTGATTCACCCCTCTGGGTATATTAAATAAATAATATTACTTCAATCGAATGATTGACTTCAGTAAATAATGCCTGATAGCACTTATAACAATAATTCAATTCACGGGATCAGATCTTGAGCGCCGTCGCAACCGTGGCAGCAGGAATGGTGTGTTCCGCTTATACTCCAGGTACTCCAATCCAAATCTATCTTCAAGCTCCTTCTCCTCGACTAGCTTCACATATAATAGAAGCACGACTATCAGTATCAGGACTAGCGCAATCGCCGAAAACGAGCCAATCCAGAAAGAAATGCCCAAATAGGCGGCAAAGGTCCCGAGCGTCATCGGATTGCGGCAGTAGGTAAAGGGACCCTTCACGACGAGTCTCCTCGTGGGCATCATCGGTACTGGCGTTCCCTTACCAATCGTCAACTGAACTTGGATTGACCACAACCCGAGAAAGCCACCTCCCACCACAAGCAATAGACCGACAATCAAGTTCATTACGCTTAAGGTGAATCGTGGTAGCTGAAGCCAGCGATCGATCGCAGCGGAGGAGACAACGAGCAGAAAAGGAAATATCAGAAGGAAAAAGATACCTTCAAAACCAAGGGCGATAAGCCTCTGTCTTATACTGTATTCACGTTTAGCCCAATCCTGGAACTTTTTCATAATCCTTCTCGTTTCGTAGAGTGCCGCTGCTTCTTTAGAGTGTCCAGTTTGTAGAGCACTGTTCCATAACCGAAATTTCTATTGTCAATTTCTTGCATTGTTTCGATACTCTCCTGTGGTGAAGTAATACCCTCAGATTTTTTTGACCTCATTTTCTTCCGTATTAAAAATAATGTCAAAGGACTACATTCCACCTTCCCTTTCGACTCTTTTGATCAACTTATTTTTTTAATTTTAGCTTATATTCTGGCATAAAGACAGCTAATTTGACTATCCTGATTTATTCAGTTTATTCTATAGTTGAATGTTATTTTATAATTATAGATCCTATTTTGTTTTTTTACTACCAATCTGAGTCGGCTGGAAAGAGACTGTAATGCTTTACGCCCTGACGGGGTTGAGCCATCCAATCTGCTACAGTCCCTTTCCATTTCAGATAATGTTCAGTATTTTGGTGGCTCTGAAATTCTTCTGGAGACTTATAAACCTCATATAAGAAGAATTGCGAAGGATCATTTTCAGCCTGCAAGACATTGAAGTGGACATTACCTGGTTCTTTGCGAGTGTTCGAAGCATTTTCAAAGGTCGCTTCTTTAAAGTCTTTAATTTTTTCTGGTTTAACAAACACAGTTACACAGACAACATACATATTTTTCACTCCTTAAGCTATTGCTTTATAAAAAGTTTATTTTATTAGTTTTACTGATTATCTATACTTTTAATTGCTTCAAATCCTCAAGAAACTGATTTTACGAGGTCTCCTTTTAGTACATATATTTATGATAATAATAACCTGAGGCTTCAACCATCCAATTAAGAAACTCCTTAGAACCTATAAGTTTTCCGCGAAAAGTTACCAAAGTTATTAACCTCCTGGTACACCTTCCCTATTATTTAATTTAAAAGTAAATTATTATTATCTGAGAAAATAGGATGTGTTCGCATTTTGTTAAGGAAAGAGTTACATTTACTAACTTTGTTATATTGCAAGACTTGATTCCTTTACTCCCAATAGTAATACGACAAAAGGTTTAAAAAATCCTTCTTTTTAGAGAAAAAAGTTGCAAGATGCAAGGTACAAGTGCGGAGAATCTGCCATAATGACAAAGGGATTAAAACTAACAATATTTATTTATAAATGGGGAAAATGTGTAAAACCCGTGGGAAAATACCTTATTGAAAGCCTTATAAAATAAGGGTTTTAAGAGAATAATGCGAGAATTGCTTGTACGAGCAAATTTTGCCTTAACTGATACTTTACCCCTCAAAAATGGCCCTTTTTTAACTAAAATCCCATCATCTCAAAATCTGAAAGTGGCTATTTATAAGGATTTTAGGATTTCGGGGCGATAAAAAATGGCCAAAAATGGGGGTCATAATTACCGTTTTTTCTAAATTTGAAGTGCGTTTAAAGGCACTCTCCGTGCGTTTTTAGGGCATGCCTGAAGGGGATCTGAAACCCTTACAAATAAAGGGTTTTAAGATAGTAAATAGGAACGGCGAACCGTCCCCTATTCTATTTGAAAAAATAATGATTTTTAGAATAATTTTACAATGGAGAAACCAACCACGGTTAAAAGTATAACCCAGATTAGCACGAAGATAACAGCAAATAGACGATTCTCTTTCAAGCTTAACGGTTGGTCATAGGCCTTCTTTCTTGATTCTTCCATAATTTCAGGTGGTATTAACTTGATGGAGAGCGAAATTAAGGCAGGAATGATAACAAGATCATCCAGGTATCCCAGTATGGGGATAAAATCAGGAATGAGATCAATAGGGCTTAAGGCATAGCCTAAAGTAAAGGCAATGATTATCTTTGGCCATCGCGTCATCCCGGGATGCTGATAGGCATAATAAATCGCCATGATTTCCTTTTTTAGCTTCCCTGCTTTAATCCTGAGTGTTTTGATAAATTTCATGATGATCAGTTAAATGAGTGCACCTTCTTCTTTTTGGATTTTAGAATAAGGGTTCAGGTCTTGAAATATCACTTTTTTTCTTCTCGCTTAAATTTTTTAAATCTTCCTGTTCACTGCCTTATATTCATGCCAATATATTCTGCTATCTATTTTGTCATATTGCAAGACCTGGCCTTATATGATTTTTTTAGGTCGCTATAATAATGACTATAACCAAAAAGTCATAACTTGCTATAAAATATCCGCAACATACTATATAACATAATCTTCCTTTTTATACTACAACAAGAGCCTTACAAAATCCTTCTTTTTCAAAGGAAAAGTTATTAGTCACTCAATGGAAGGGAAAAAACTGGATTCCCGTAATGACAGAGGGATTAAAACTAATAATATTTAGTTATAAATGGGAAAAATGTGTAAAACATGTGGAAAAATAACTTCTTGAAAACCTTGTAAAATAAGGGTTTCAAGAGAATAATGCCAGAATTGCTTCTACGAGCAAATTTTGCCTTAACTGATACTTTAACCCTCAAAAATGGCACTTTTTTAACTAAAATTACATCATCTCAAAATCTGAAAGTGGCTATTTATAAGGATTTTAGGATTTCAGGGATACAAAAATAGGTCAAAAATGGGGGTCGTAATTGTTGATTTTTCCAAATTTGAAGTGTGTTTAAATGCACTCTCCGTGCGTTTTTAGGGCATGCCTGAAGAGGGTCTGAAACCATTATAAATAAAGGGTTTTGAGATAGTAAATAGGAACGGAGAACCGTCACCTGTTCTTTTCCAATATCCTTATAAAGTTTGTATATTTTCAAGAAAACTAATAAGCCTTTAGGATATGCGCAAATTTAGATTTTTACAAAATCGATTTGATGATAAAATTATATTTTTTTATATTTTGTGAACTTGTAAAGCCTGACCCCGCATGCTCCCACTTCTCTATCCTCCAAATATTTCTTTCTAATCCTGATCTGGATATATTTTATCGAATTCATCTAATTCCAAAAATTCCCACCAACCAATATCACCAAAATCAAAAGGATGTTTCTCCGGATCACATTTGAACCTCACTCTAACAGAAAGTGCCTCACCATCTCTTGTACCTTCTAATAATTTCAATAGCCTAATAGATGTTTTGGAAAGATGATCCATTAAGTCCCTTTCAAGCCAATCGCAAAGATGAGGATAGTCAAGTGGTACGGAATTGGGTAACTCATAATTTTCAAGAAGACCTTCGATAATAAGACCAAATGTAGCAACCCAAACTTTTGGTACAGTTACTTCTTTAGCAGGATAGATATCTCTGAGTTTTTTCATCATTATTTCAGCGGTATTCAAGAAGCCCTCTCTCCTCAAATCTATGTAAACAGTATCTCCTTTGAGCCCTTCTAAGGTGACGTCGTCAAGACAGATGGGGAGTATGAATTCAAAACCTCTTTTTTTTGTTCTATTTTAGACATTTTAAATTCATATTTTGTCCAGTATTTTTGAACATAATATTTAGAAATTATTGGAATTGCAAATTTTGTATATGGTCCAAATATATAGTCTAGTTCCGAGGCAAGACCCTTTCCCAGCAGATAGACTTTCTCATTTTTTGCGAAGAATACTTTTGCTCCTTTATCCCGAAGCAATTGAAACAAATCTTTCGCTATACCTTCTTCTTCGCCAGCATAGGAAATAGCAAAGTCAAACCTGAACATGTATTTCACACCTCACAATATAGCCAAGCAATTGTAGATAACGTTTCCAGCATAAAAAAAGTTTTTGCTAAGCAAAAATTTGGGCGAGTACCGGAAGCCATGAACATTTTAAGCTATATTATATGAAGTGGCAGTATTAAAATCCTCTCTCTTCCAAGGCTTTTTGTGCAAATTCTTTGTCTAGAAGAGAGATTCTTTTTGCTATCCCTACGTCTAGTACGTGACCACATCTTACTATAATTGTTCTCGGTAGTCCACCTGTCTTTTCATGTATAAACTCTACGAAATCATCTGTAAAAGGAATTAATGGTTTATCTCCATATTTTCCTTTTATTCTATTGTAGCTTAATCTCCTTTCTATCAATTTCCGAGTTTGCTTTTTATCAAAAACACCTAGTATTGTTTTAGCATCAACACGATCAAGGAGAGGCTCTATAGGTCCTCCTGTAAATGCTTCTTTTTTCCCCATTTCACCTAAACGATACCAGCCACTGCTCTCTGAGGTAGCAATAAAGAAGGCCATGTTTGCGATGTCATTTACTTTTTTACTCACTCCGAGTGGAAAATCATATAATCCTCTCAATAAGGCAAGATAAATACTCTGTTGGGTCTTTGGCACTAAACTGAATAAATATTCAAATTCGTCTACTGCAAGAAGTAATGTACTATATCTTAATTTCTTTATGAATCCTAAAAATCCAGAGAGATACTCTTTAGCAATATCTATACTATCTATCTTTCTTAGAACCTCCAATTTTTTCAATTGAGTTTGATTAGGTTTAAGCTCTCCTCTCAGAAAATATAAAGCTAATTTTCGCTCTTCCTCTCCAAGATAAATTTTTTTTAAAATGGTTTTAGTTTCATCAAGATCATCAGGTAGACTTTCAATTGCGTTTTCCAAATCATTTTTATTAATATCTTTTCTGATATCATCAAAGTTTATACTTTTAAAAATTCTAAACATGAAGTCTAATCCTGGTTTAGATTTTTCCTCTCCCTTAAAATTTAAATATACCGGGAGAATTTCTTTGTGTTTTTTTGATTCATCTATTATTTTTAACAACGAAAGGCTCTTCCCTCGCCCGTAGTCTCCAATTACGAAGACTATATAATTTTTGGTTGAAGAAATTGCATTAAAGATGATTTTTGTCCATTCCTCCAATTGCTCTTCTCTGTTAACCCAGGTTTTTAGCCATTCCTCGCGGGCTATATCATCCAAGAATGGATTTCCTTTTAATCCATATTTTTCCTCTGAAAATCTTTCAACTTTCATTTTGGCACCTCTCTTCCGAAAAACTTTATAGACAAAGTCCTAAAATAGTTACCATTACGTTCAAATAATTTCTCCTCAGCACCCATTGGTCTTCCAAACGAGATTATATAATCATCAGTTGCGAAAGGAATTTTTCTCAACATCTCATCAAATTGGTTCTCAGTTAATATTATTTTATTCTCTCTTAATAATTTTAGTGCAACATTTTCTCTAAGATCTGCGATATCAATAATACCTGCTGTTTTCTTGCTTAACTCAAAATATGCCTTAAAGAGATATTTTTTAAAATCTTCCATACTTTTATTATCAACGTCCACATCCGATAAAATCTGGTTATATTTGTGTTCATTAAGAATTATATTTTTGGCATTATAATTTATTAGTTCTACTTCTTTAAGAATGGAAAACCAATGGGATATTCTCTCTTTTTTCTGTTTCTCTGACGGGGCATTGATATTCATAAGCTGCAAGAAGTTTTGAATGTTAATTGAATCATTTTCTTTAAGTACATCAATAAATTGAAATATGTTTTGGTCGATTTCGTATATTACAGCCCTTAAAACTCGCTGATGTAAATTTTTGCTTGTCAATTCACTTTCAATTATGAGTTTACCATTGGCGCTTGTTCTCAAAAAATCTCCATAGCCTACTATCAAGCCAAGATGCCTTAAAGATGGAATAACCATGCCCCTGAATACACTTTTTTCCTTATGTTCAGGATCTTTGTCTTTTTTATCGGGATATAAACTTAATATGAATTCTTTTTGTTTATCTCTATTAAAGGAATACGTATCAATATATTTTAAGCAATTCTTTAGTTTTTCCACACGGTATTCTTTTATTAAGGGTATTTTCTTATTACTGTCCATAATTGCTCAACTCCAAGCCTTCTTCTTCGCAATAATTTTTAAACCTGCAATAAGGGCAGTGAGTTCTTTCTTCCTTAAGTGGAACTTCAGGAGGCTCAGGTTTAGAAATTGTATTGTATGCTTCGTCTCTGAAATCTATGAACCATCTCCTTAGGTTATCATCAATTGGAAAAATATATATCTGTGCAAAAGTTAGGGGCTTGACATATACAGCTGGATTGCGAGTAGGGAAGAAATAAATTATTCCCCAATTTATATTATTTCCTTCTCCGTGTTGGTTCTCATAGGCAAGTGCATAACCTACGCAGGTTAACAGAAAATGATCTCTAAATTCTGTGCCTGTTTTTATATCTCCTACAATGCCAAAATCAGGTATTATAAAATCTGGTGTTGCAGGTGAACTTATACCTATTTGGAAATTTGGTTTAATTTTTTGATGTATTTTAATATGATTAAGATCTAGACTTTTCTCTTCTTTAACGGAAGAATGTAAGAGTTTCAATCCAAGTTCCGCTCTCCCATTATTATCCAGAAGTTTTAAAAGCCAATCGGTATTCCCAGTTTCAACTTCTTTCGCCCCTTTTTCAATTTTTCTCAAGCAATTTATTCCTTTCTCATGAGAATTTTCAAAATTCGTATTCAAACCCCTACCGATTTTAATTAAGGAAGAATAAGAAGGATCATGTTCCGTATTATTCCCAAGAATTCTTTCCACATAATTTTCAACGATATTTCCTGCTTTTCTTCCCCAAGTAATTTTATCTTTATTTCCGATATTACCCAGACGATTAATACCTTTAACAAAATATAAATCTCTGCGGGTGGGGCAATACTTATCTGAAATATTACTTACCGATAGTGGTCTAATTTCATTTGTACTTAACTTAACAGCAAATTCGCCTGTTAAGAAAATGTCAGCCTTATATCCTCTAAATTTTATATCCTGAATATTATCTTTCATCTCTTCATTAGGTCTTGATAAATTCCACATTATAACTACTTGAAACATTCTTAAGCCTCCTTTTTAAGAATGGCTACATACTCATTTTTTATTAGTCCACCAGTACCGTTCCGCTTCGTCATCATACTTCTACTTCTTATTGTATCTTTTAATATACAAATTTCAGTAAATCCTATACTAACTGCGGCATCTACTAGAAGCCTATAAGTATCTACTCTCTTATCCAGAACTTTATTGTCACCCACTACCAAAATAGCATAACCATTATTCCTTAATAGACGATGCATTTCTTTTAATGCTTCCAGCATATCTTTAAAGTATTTATAAACCATTAACCCCCTTTCATACGACTTAGGTAACACATAATCAGTTAATGAATCTATAGATTTAACACCTAAAGATGCATAATCTAAATCCTTTTTTATTCTTTCAGTCCCAATTGATGTTTTTTCAAAATAGTTTACTTCCTTTTCACTATATCCCAACCAAAAAAGTTCTAATTTGTTTGTTCTAATGTACTTCTGCGCTGTTAAATATGGTGGAGAGGTAAATACAATATCAACAGTATTAGACGATACTTTTTCTGCTAATTTTTTATTAATTCTTCCACGCACTAATAGGCGTCCTTTTTTAATGTCTCGGGCATCATCCCAGATAATTTTTGATTTTGTTTTTCCATCTTTCAGTTCATTAAATCGATTGAGAATGTTCAATTTACTCTTATTACTATTAACAGCATTTTCAAAAAGCTCCCATACGTTGGGATTTTCAGTTTCTTTTAAATATTTTTTTAAACGTTCATACTTGCGTGGATTGTTTCTATATTTCTCAGGCTTAAGAACAACTGGTGGTGGAATATATGGATCTGCTTTAGCAATTTTACGAATTATACTTGAAAAACATATCCAAAAGAAATCTTTAAAGTCTGAATCCACATCCAGATTTTCGATAGCGCGCTTTAGTTTGGCTAACTTTTTAATGGCAATATACGAAAACCACAATTCTCGATTTTTAAAATCAGGAATGTAGTCTTTATCGTTTATCACATGTTTGCATAAAGACTGAATTGCTTGCATTAATTGTTCAATTTTACTGAAATCAAGAGGGGTAGTTTTAACTTTAGAGATAAGACGAGCTAACGGATTTATCTCTACCCCAATAGAATTCCTCTTGATAACAGGGTTTATAATGGATTCCAATAAAATAGTACCACTACCTGCGAATGGATCTAATAGATATCCGTCAAGGTGTGCAAAGTCATTCAATGATAAAAGATATAATGGAATATAAGGGAAGATTCTGCCCGGATAATAGTGAATATATTGAATATATCGGTTCTCTTTGTTATTATTCAATAAACCGCTACATGCACCCCTAAAGTCAAAGATAATAGGCGCCCTGCCTTTTTGGGTATATTCTTTATTTAGGTGCTCTAATCCATATTCTGCTATTTTCCTCATCATAATATACACCTTAATGCTACCATTTCATATAACGGTTGAGCATTTATGAACTTGCAAAGCAAATTAGGCGAAGTGAAACGAAGCCTTAAATGCTTTGTTAAACGATGGAACCAAATACACATTACTTTTTTAGCAAATCCACCCTTGCATACTCTCTGATTTTTGTAATACACTCTTTTACTGAACCGTAGCACCTGTCGGTGTCGTCAAGCCAGTTTCCCCTTGGATCTTCTTCCTCTAATTCACGTAATAGTTTTACTAGGGCAGTAGCTGTATCATCTGAGATTATATATGCACCTATAGCAGCAGCTTTTGCTATGGATTCCCTTGCTTTCTGGTAGCCTTCTAAAAGTCTTTCCGTATCTTTTTCCCCTAACTTTCTTATGCCTATGCCTTCATTAAGAAATTCTCCGAAATAATATTGTAAGTACGATAGATGCTCTATAATGTGTGAGTACGCTTCTGCTTTTTTCTCCCACCATCTTTGGGAATAAAACTGCTTAATTGTTACATAAGCTGCAAAAGAAACGATGAGAGCTGGAATTAGAGCTGTGAATATATCTTGGGTGAATTCACTCATATGTTTATTTGGTCCTTCCGCTTTACCTAAAATAACCGAACCACTTCATTTATGCTTCCAAAATCCAAAAGGCTTTTAATCTGTCCGATATCCTGCTAGCTTACGTAAGTGTGGTATATCTTTATAGATTTTTATGCTTATTATAAACATATTTTATTGATTCCGCAAATAATGATTAAAGCAAATAAAAGGTCAGGTCTCAACATTTGACATATCTAATCCTAAAGATCAAAACCATTATTTCTATGCTTTTCTAAAATGTTTTAAAAAATTAAAAAGGATAGAATAAGAAAATAACTATATTACTCTCTTACTCTGCCCTTTTGCCTGAAAGTTTAAATACTTTTGGTATCTTACCTCTTCGGCTCTTTTTCTTCTTGTATAAAAGAAAAGGTCTCTCCTGTTACCTTCATACAGGTTATGGTATTTATTTAGTTAAAACGTTCTAATATAACTAATACGACATAATTCTTAAAAGTCCTTCTTTTTGAGGAAAGTTTTATTTTTTACGTAAAAGTCCTTAGCCCTCCCCCTCAAGGTGGAGGGAACAAAGGAGCGGGAATGATATAAAAAAATTAGTTATAATTCAAATATATTGATTAATCAATTTACCGATTAAAAACAATCTACCAATCTTCCGTCAAAGAAGAATGAGTGCCTGATACCATTTTATTACTCAGCTAAAAAATCAGCTATCATTTTTAGGACATGCTGGTATTTTTCAGAAGACAGCATACACATATGCCCACTCCCTTTCATTAAATATGTTTTTAAATTTGGTATGATTTTTTTTGCCCTTGCTATGACCTTTTCTCCCGGAAACATCACATCCTTTTCTCCGGTAATGAGCAAGGTTGGCGCAGTATAATTCTGCATATCTGCCATTTTAACATTACTGGGCATACCTGCTTTTACGCACACATGATTGAAAGAACATCTTACCATTTCCAAAGTACTTTCATCAATTTCCTTTTCAGTGATTGCCATGGGTAAAATAGCCCTTTTCAGCCATTTTTCTTTTTGTGTCAGGATGTATAAAACCATTGGAATTCCCATAGTAGCTATGATGCTTGCGGTTGAAACATTGCATATCCCTGAGGGGACCAACAAAATAGCTTTTGATATTTTTTGGGGAGCAAAGCACATAAGTTTTACCAAAACTCCACCCCCATAAGAACCGCCCATACAAATCATTTGCTCAGAACCTAATCCATCAATGACATCAGATGCCCATTCGCCATATTCCAAATTCTTAGCAGATAAAACAGTTTGAGCACTTTTACCGGGATGTCCCATGGTGTCAGGTGCATATATCAAATATTCATTTCTGAGATAAAGAAAATCTCTTAAATAGTATGGGGTAGTACTGTTTCCTCCATGAAATAGTAAAATTGGTTTTCCTTTTGGATGACCTGTCTTCAGTAAATGAGTTTTTCCAAATCTGGTATCGACATAAATATCTTCAGATTCTATATCTAGCGCTAAAACTTGCCTATCATATAAGTCGCGCATCACTTTCTCACTTGCTGCACTTTTATAAACGGCTTTATTCATATAGGTTCTCCAATCTCTCGATGATTCGAACAAGATACAAAACAGTTTTCCGGTTGACTGATCAGAAAGATAGGTTGCAGATTACAAGCTACAAATTACGAGCTGTAAGCTGCAAGCATTTCAGTCCCCACTTCATCCCCTTAGATCTTTCTTGCTAACACAATCTTTTCTCAGGTAAAAAGAAAATCTGACAAATTTTTCTTTGAGTTCATCTTCCGGTTAATTATTTTGATTAATTAAATTTACAATGACTTTAAAGATAGTATCTTTTTCTTCTGCTCTGCTTTCAGCAATCAATAAGGTCAAAGCTACCAGGGCATTATCAGCTAGACGCTTACTGCCGTCCTCATTATATAAAATATCATTCTCGTTTAGAAACCATAAGAATAAAGATGCAGCAATTCGCTTATTTCCATCTATAAAAGAATGATTCTTAACAACAAAATACAAAAGATGGGCAGCTTTTTCTTCAATGCTGGGGTAGAGATCTTTTTCATCGAAAGTCTGATATATTTCTCCGATAGAGCCAGAAAAAGATTGGTCTTTTTCCAAACCAAATAATCCTGAGGGGTAATGGCTTTTCAGGCGTTCTAATTCATAGCGGGCTTTTTGGTAGCTAATTTTAAATTTCTCCAGAGTGGT